>UMFP01042984.1_pt1 | contig 16550 bp, 8 predicted proteins | sample 1965031 | NCBI WGS metagenome assembly UMFP01 (sample SAMEA4836048, study PRJEB28245) | human gut metagenome | biome: gut microbiome; material: fecal sample | place: Denmark | collected 2008
GGTGATGGCAGACAGGGTGGAGTACTTGTAGCCCTGAGCCTTGATCTGATCCAGCATCATGGCGCAGGTCTTAGTGCCGTGCTTCGTCAGGCAGCGGCTGATGATGTCGGGCAGGCCCTTCTTCGTCAGCTTGTCGCTCTTGCCGCCGGATGCGATCTTGAGGGTGCGGGGGTTCATCTCGTAGTCGAACTTGGTGGCGGGATTGGTGCGGTCCACGTAGCCCAGATCCTGCGGGATGGGGGTGTTGAAGATGATCTGGCCCATCGTGGTATCGACCAGGCCGGTCTCCGCGACGCCGTCAAAGACCATCGTGCGGCGCACCTTGATGGGTGCCTGCAGCGTGATGAGGCCCTCGGAATAGGCCATCATGGCCTCGTCCTCGTCGCGGAAGATCTTGCCGTGGCCCTTATCGTCGGGGTTGACGAGGGTCAGGTAGTAGCTGCCCAGGATCATATCCTGCGTGGGCACGGTGACGGGCTCACCGTCAGAGGGCTTCAGCAGGTTGCCGGAGGCCAGCATCAGCATCTTGGCCTCGCGCTGGGCCTCGGTGGACAGCGGCAGGTGGACAGCCATCTGGTCGCCGTCGAAGTCAGCGTTGAAGGGGGTGCAGACCAGCGGGTGCAGCTTGATGGCGTGGCCTTCGACCAGAACGGGCTCAAATGCCTGAATGCCCAGGCGGTGCAGGGTAGGTGCACGGTTCAGCAGAACGGGATGGCCCTTGATGACGGTTTCGAGAGAGTCCCACACCTCGGTGGAAGCACGCTCGACCTTTTTGCGGGCAGCCTTGATGTTGGAGGCAATGCCCTTCTGGACCAGGTCCTTCATAACGAAGGGCTTGAACAGCTCCAGAGCCATCTCTTTGGGCAGACCGCACTGGTACATCTTCAGCTCAGGGCCGACAACGATAACGGAACGGCCAGAGTAGTCAACACGTTTGCCCAGCAGGTTCTGGCGGAAGCGGCCCTGCTTGCCCTTCAGCATATCGGAAAGGCTCTTGAGGGCGCGGTTGTTGGGGCCAGTGACCGGGCGGCCGCGGCGGCCGTTATCGATCAGGGCGTCAACTGCTTCCTGCAGCATGCGCTTTTCGTTGCGCACGATGATGTCGGGAGCGCCCAGCTCCAGCAGGCGCTTCAGACGGTTGTTGCGGTTGATCACGCGACGGTACAGATCGTTCAGGTCGGAAGTCGCAAAGCGGCCGCCATCCAGCTGGACCATGGGGCGGATATCCGGCGGGATGACCGGAACAACGTTCAGGATCATCCACTCCGGGCGCTGGCCGGACAGGCGGAATGCATCAACGCACTCCAGGCGTTTCAACAGGCGGACGCGCTTCTGGCCGGTAGCCTTTTCCAGTTCCTCATGCAGCTCTGCGGACAGAGCTTCCAGGTCGATCTCAGCCAGCAGCTTCTGGACGGCTTCGGCGCCCATGCCGGCTTCAAAGGTATCCTCGTACTTTTCCCGCATCTCCTTGTACTCGCGTTCGGTCAGGAGCTGCTTTTTCTCCAGCGGAGTAAAGCCGGGATCGGTAACGATATAGTTTGCAAAGTAGAGCACCTTGTCCAGCTGGCGGGGGCCGATGTCCAGCATCAGGCCAATGCGGCTGGGAATGCCCTTGAAATACCAGATGTGCGAAACGGGTGCAGCCAGCTCAATGTGGCCCATGCGCTCGCGGCGGACCTTAGCGCGGGTAACTTCGACACCGCACTTATCGCAGATCTTACCCTTATAGCGGATGCGCTTATACTTGCCGCAGTGGCATTCCCAGTCCTTGGTAGGTCCAAAAATGCGCTCGCAGAACAGGCCGTCGCGCTCCGGCTTCAGGGTGCGGTAGTTGATGGTTTCAGGTTTCTTGACCTCGCCATAGCTCCAGGCACGGATCTGGTCGGGAGAAGCAAGGCCGATCTTGATAGAATCGAACTCTTTATTTTCCATTCAGCGAACCCTCTCATTTAATCGTGACGTAAACAGCATTCCGATCATTCACCGTCGAACAGGTCGTCGCCATTGTCGGCTTCGATCTGTGCCAGAGAAGCTTCATCCGGCTCCTCATCGCCCAGGTCGTCGTCGAAGCCTTCATCGGCATCCTTGACACTGTAATCATCCTGCAGCTCGCTTTCCAGCAGAACGTTATCACCGATATCGCTGTTGTCAAAGTTGGCATCGTCATCGTCATATTCCTGACGCATATCAACAGCGTTGCCTTCCTTATCCTGAACAACAATATCCAGGCCAAGGCTCTGCAGTTCTTTCAGCATAACGCGGAAGCTTTCGGGGATGCCCGGATTCGGCACATCTTCGCCCTTGACGATTGCTTCGTAGGTCTTGACACGGCCCACAACGTCGTCAGACTTGACAGTCAGGATCTCCTGCAGGGTGTAAGCCGCGCCATAAGCTTCCAGAGCCCAAACTTCCATTTCGCCGAAACGCTGGCCGCCGAACTGGGCCTTGCCGCCCAAAGGCTGCTGGGTAACCAGAGAGTACGGGCCGGTGGAACGGGCATGGATCTTATCATCAACCAGGTGATGCAGCTTGAGGTAGTACATATAACCGACAGTAACCTTGGAGGGGAACTTTTCGCCGGTACGGCCATCGTAAACGGTGGTCTTGCCGTCATCGGTCAGGTCGATCTTGCTGAAATCGATGATGTGGCCCTTATCGCCCATCAGGCGGGGCAGCTTGGTGGGATATTCCGGTGCATGGTCGCCATGCCACTTATCGCGGGCTTCGGCCAGGCAGTCACGGATATCGGATTCGTGCGCGCCATCGAACACGGGGGTCTGCACATGCCAGCCAAGGGCCTTGGCAACATAGCCAAGGTTGACTTCCAGCACCTGACCGATGTTCATACGGGAAGGAACGCCCAGGGGGTTCAGCACGATATCCAGCGGGGTTCCGTCAGGCAGGAACGGCATGTCCTCCTGCGGCAGAATGCGGGAAACAACACCCTTGTTGCCGTGACGGCCTGCCATCTTATCGCCAACGCTGATCTTACGCTTCTGGGCGATATAGACGCGCACGCAGGTGCGCACGCCGGGCTGCAGCTCGTCAGAGTTTTCGGGGGTAAAGACCTTAACATCCACAACAATGCCGTAAGCACCGTGGGGAACGCGCAGGGAGGTATCACGTACTTCCCGTGCCTTTTCGCCAAAGATGGCGCGCAGCAGGCGCTCTTCGGCGGTCAGTTCGGTTTCACCCTTCGGGGTAACCTTACCAACCAGAATATCGCCGGTCTTGACTTCGGCGCCGATGCGGATAATGCCGCGGTCGTCCAGATCCTTCAGGGAATCATCGCCGACGTTGGGGATATCACGGGTCACCTCTTCAGGTCCCAGCTTGGTATCGCGGGCTTCGCTCTCGTACTCCTCAATGTGGATAGAGGTGTAGATATCCTCGCGGACCAGCTTTTCGTTCAGCAGAACAGCGTCCTCATAGTTGTAGCCTTCCCAGGTCATGAAGCCGATCAGAGCGTTCTTGCCCAGAGAGATCTCGCCGTCCTTGGTGGCGGGGCCGTCAGCCAGAACGTCGCCCTTCTTGACAACATCGCCCACATAGACGGCGGGGCGCTGGTTGACGCAGGTTCCCTGGTTGGAGCGCATAAACTTAATCAGTTCATAGGTATCGGCGGAGCCATCTTCCAGACGGACAACAACCTTATCTGCGTCAACGCTTTCAACGGTGCCGTCATGGGCAGCCAGCACGCAGACACCGGAGTCGGTAGCAGCCTTGTATTCCATACCGGTAGCAACCAGAGAGCGCTGGGTAACCATCAGAGGCACAGCCTGACGCTGCATGTTGGAGCCCATCAGAGCACGGTTACAGTCATCGTTTTCCAGGAAGGGAATGCAAGCGGTAGCCACAGAAACCATCATTCGCGGAGAAACATCCATGAAATCGACCTGTTCACGGGCAAATTCCTGAATGTCGTTGCGATGACGGCCGGAAACGCGGGAACGGACAAAGCGGTTGTTCTCGTCCAGCGGTTCGTTGGCCTGTGCCACGATGTATTCATCTTCAACGTCGGCGGGCATATAAACAACTTCATCGGTAACAACGCCAGTTTCTTTATCCACGCGGCGGTAAGGTGCCTCAATGAAGCCGTACTTGTTGATCTTGGCGAAAGATGCCAGATAGGAGATCAGACCGATGTTGGAACCTTCGGGCGTCTCAATCGGGCACAGACGGCCATAGTGGGTATAATGAACGTCGCGGACTTCGAAGCCTGCGCGGTCACGGGACAGACCGCCGGGGCCCAAAGCGGACAGACGGCGCTTATGGGTCAGCTCAGACAACGGGTTGTTCTGGTCCATGAACTGAGACAGTGGGCTGGAACCGATGAACTCACGGATGGCAGCCACGACCGGGCGGATGTTGACCAGGCTCTGCGGGGTGATCTCGCCGGATTCCTGGTTCTGCAGGGTCATACGCTCGCGCACAACGCGCTCCATACGGGCAAAGCCGATGCGGAACTGGTTCTGCAGCAATTCGCCAACGCTGCGCACGCGGCGGTTGCCCAAGTGGTCGATTTCATCGGTCACGCCGATGCCATGGTCAAGGCCCAGCAGGTAGTTGACGGAAGCAAAGATATCTTCAACGGTAACGGTGCGGCTGATGAGCTTATCATGATTCTTGGTCAGCAGTTCTTTCTGCTCTTCCGGATCGGAGGTAGCATCCAGAATCTTACGGATTTCGGCGAAGGAAGCGCGCTCATTGATGCCGCATTCCTTCACGTCAAAGCTGAAGAAACTCTGGGCATCGACACAGCCGTTGGAGAACACGATCACATTGATCGGATCCTGGCCCTTGCGCTCCACGATAACAGTAACGCGGGAAACACCGGCGTTATCAATTTCAACAGCCTTTTCGTGGCTGATGCGCTCGCCCTTGGCGGCCAGCAGTTCGCCGGTCAGCGGGGCAATGATGTCCTCGGCAGTCTTATAGCCCGCAATACGGCGGGACAGGCACAGCTTGTTGTTCATCTTGAAGCGGCCAAAACGAGCCAGGTCGTAACGGCGCGGATCAAAGAACAGCAGGTTGATGTGGCTGCGGGAGCTTTCCACCGTCGGCGGCTCGCCGGGGCGCAGCTTGCGGTAGCACTCCAGCAGGGCTTCCTCCGTGGAATGGGTGATATCCTTTTCCAGTGTGGCGTTGATTTTGGGTTCAGAATCGCCGAAGTACTGGCGGATCTGCTCATCGGTGCCAAGACCCAGTGCGCGCAGGAAGGTAGTAACCGGCAGCTTGCGGTTTTTATCAATGCGCACATAATATACATCGGAAGAATCGGTTTCGTATTCCAGCCATGCGCCGCGGTTGGGGTTCATGGTTGCGGTGAAAAGGTCCTTGCCGGTACGGTCCTTGCTGGAAGCATAGAACACGCCGGGCGAACGAACCAGCTGGCTGACGATAACACGTTCTGCACCGTTGGAGATGAAAGTGCCGGAATCCGTCATGAGCGGGAAATCGCCCATGAAAATTTCCTGTTCCTTCACTTCGCCGGTGCTTTTGTTCAACAGGCGCGCAGTGACATAAAGCGGCGCAGCATACGTTGCGTCACGCTCTTTACATTCTTTAATGGTATACTTGGGGTGCTTGTCCAGACGGTAATCGACAAATTCCAGCGAGAGATTCCCGGTGTAATCCTCGATCGCGTCAATGTCGTGGAACACTTCGCGCAGGCCCTCGTCCAGGAACCAGTTATAAGAGTTTTTCTGGATCTCGATGAGGTTGGGCATGCCAATCACTTCGTTGATGCGGGAAAAGCTCATTCTGGAGGTTCGACCGTTTTGTACGGGCTTGACCTTTACCATAAAATGCGACCACTCCTATTCCGTTCAGATTTGTTTTTGGCAAAAGCGCTCCGCCGAAGCAATGATTTTCTTGGAACATTCGTCGTTTTTAACAAAGTTTGAAAAAACGCGAAAAAATCAAAATTCCTTTAGGGCGCTCTATTCCATTCTGTGATACTATGCCAGTATACCAGCCAAAAAGCTGATTGTCAAGGGCTCTTTTGGCATTTTGCGTGTTTTTTTATCAGACAATTGAACGCCCGGATGCGTGTCGCATTTCTTTTGGCAAAGTGCTATTTTTGCATTTCTTCTGCCACTTGACAAATCCTTGAAATGCCGCTAATTGGCACAATGCCCAATTACCTTGTGTGTTTTTTGTATGGGTTGCAGCCTGCGTTTTTTCTGCATTTTCCCGGTTTTTACGCTTTGCAAACAAAAAGTGCCCTTCCCGCCGTTATCCGTGTGCAGGGTGGGCACTCGTCTGTTTTTGGTGTTATGCGTTTGATTCCGGGCCCGCCACACGGGTATTTACACCAGCTCCACCCGGTATTTTTGCAGCCAGTAATTCAGCTGCACAAACCAAGCAATGGTCTGCGGAGTGGTCATCAGCTGGCCATACCAGGGGGTCGCAGTCTCGGCAGCGGTCAACAGCTGTTCCAGCGCTGCCCTCTTGGCAATACGCAGCAGCGGGGCATCCGGGTCCTGCATCGCACTGCGCAGCATGGCGCTGACAGCGTTCAAATACGCCGGGTTCCATGTTTTAGGGTAGGGGCTCTTTTTTCGCCACAACACTTCCGTGGGCAGCACGCCCTGCATCGCCTGGCGCAGCAGGCCTTTTTCGTGGCCCTCGTAATCCTTATATTCCCACGGCACGCTGTACAGGTATTCCGCAATGCGGTAATCGCAGAACGGCACGCGCACTTCCAGCCCGCTGTACATACTCATTCGGTCCTTGCGGTCCAAAAGGGTCTGCATAAACCAGTTAAAGTTCAGGGCAAACATCTGGCGCATCCGTTGTTCCAGGGGATCCAGACCGGGGCGGATGGAAGTTTGCTCCAGCGTGGCGCGGTAGCCTTCATCAATATACGCCGCCGGGTCAATGCCGCCGAACACCTCCGGCTTAAAAAAGCTGACCCTGTATGCCGTGCTCTGCGCCCAAGGGAAGCCATACCGCTCCCGCACGGTCTTATCCCTGTACCAGGGGTAACCGCCAAATATCTCGTCCGCGCACTCGCCGGAAAGTGCCACGGTGGCTGTTTTACGGATCTCACGGCAGAACAGCAGCAGCGAGGAGTCCACATCCGCCATACCGGGCAGGTCGCGGGCGTCCACCGCTTCCAGCAGGGCGGCGGCCAGTGCTTCGCTGTCCAGCGTTACCCAGGTATGCTGCGCGTTCAAGAATTGGTTCATGGTGCGGATATACGGCGCATCCGGGCTGGGCTGGAAATGGGTGGCGTGGAAGTACTTTTTGTTATCCTGATAACCGACCGAGAAAGTCTGCAGCGTTTTGCCCCGCGCCGTAAAGTGGGAATCCGCGATTGCCGAAATCAGGCTGGAATCCAGCCCGCCGGAAAGGAAGGTTGCCACCGGCACATCCGATACCAGCTGCCGCGTGACGGCATCCATCACCAGGTCCCGCACTTTGGCTGCGGTGTGGGTAAAATCATCGGGGTGTTCGTGGTCGGTCAGCTGCCAGTAGCGGCGCACGGTGAGGCGCGGCGCACCAACCTGTGGCACAGTGTATTCTGCGCAGCAGCCGGGCTTCAATTCCTGCACATTGCGGAACACCCCGCACCCCGGCGTGCGGCCGGGGCCGAGCAGCAGCACATCGGCCAGCCCATGGGCATCCACCTGCGGCGGGATCTCCGGGTGGCAGAGCAGCGTTTTCAGCTCGGAAGCAAAGATCAGGCTGTCCCCGCGCAGGGCATAGAACAGCGGCTTGATCCCGATGCGGTCCCGCGCCAGAAAGAGCTTTTGCGCCCGCTGCTGCCACACAGCAAATGCAAAAATACCGTTCAGCTTTTCCAGACAGTCCGGCCCCCACTGGGCAAAAGCATGTAACAAAACCTCAGTATCGGAATGGCTTACAAAGCGATGGCCCAGAGCCGCAAGCTGGGCGTGCAGCTCCGGCGTGTTGTACAGCTCGCCGTTGTACACCAGAATGTATTTTTCCCCGCCCTGATCCAGCACCATGGGCTGGCAGCCGTTTTCCAGATCCACCACAGCCAGCCGCGCATGGATCAGCGCCGCATGGCCGTGCAGGTACATTCCCCGCTGGTCCGGCCCGCGGCGTGCAAGGCTTTTCTGCATTCGGCAGTAAGCTGGGTAGTTGGCTGCAATCTTATTTGGGTCCGCGCTGATCTGTCCGGCAATTCCACACATCGCTATCCCCTCCCCTATATCATCAGGGTAATCGTATGCTGTGGCTTTGTCATTTATGCCTGCTGCACACAAAAATACACCCGCACCGCCGGGCAAACAGCAGTACGGGTGCAGATGATTTTAATTTGCTATTTCTAGAATCCCGGCATCAATCCAGGAAGTCGCGCAGCTTTTTGCTGCGGCTGGGGTGGCGCAGCTTGCGCAGGGCTTTTGCTTCGATCTGGCGGATACGTTCACGGGTAACGTTGAACTCCTTGCCCACCTCTTCCAGCGTGCGGGGGCGGCCATCTTCCAGGCCAAAGCGCAGGCGCAGGACCTTTTCTTCACGCGGGGTCAGGGTTTTCAGCACATCGGCCAGCTGCTCTTTCAACAGGGTCTGGCTGGCGGCTTCGGCGGGAACGGGGGCTTCCTCATCGGGGATAAAGTCGCCCAAGTGGCTATCTTCCTCCTCACCGATGGGGGTTTCGAGGCTGACGGGTTCCTGTGCCACGCGCATAATCTCGCGCACTTTGTCCACCGGCATATCCAGGCGCTCGGCAATTTCTTCGGCGCTGGGCTCATGGCCGTTTTCGTGCAGCAGTTGGCTGGAAACCTTTTTGACCTTGTTGATGGTTTCCACCATATGCACAGGGATACGGATGGTGCGGGCCTGATCCGCAATGGCGCGGGTGATGGCCTGGCGGATCCACCACGTTGCATAGGTGGAGAACTTGAAGCCCTTGGTATGGTCAAACTTTTCAACCGCTTTGATCAGACCCAGGTTACCTTCCTGGATCAGGTCCAGGAACTGCATGCCGCGGCCCACATAGCGCTTTGCAATGGAAACTACCAGACGCAGGTTGGCTTCGCTCAGGCGCTGCTTGGCGCGTTCGCCGTCCTTGCCGCCTTTCTGGATATCCAGGGCCAGCTGCACTTCCTCATCGGGGGTCAGCAGGGGCACGCGGCCGATCTCTTTCAGGTAAACCTTAACGGGGTCATCGATGGTAATGCCGTCCGAGGTAACGGTATCCTCAAAGTCATCCATCCCCTCCTCGCCCATATCGGCCACAGCGGACATATCAGTGGCGTCATCATCCACCACTTCAATGCCGTTGCTTTCCAGCTCTTCATACAGCTTTTCCATCTGCTCCGCGTCAATAACACGGCTGCTTTCTTCCATAGCGTCACTGATTTCGGTGCTGGTCAATTTGCCTGCACGGCGGCCCTGTTCAATCAGGTTGCGAATCGAATCTTTCTTTTCTGCCATAAGTAGTTTCTCCTTTGGTTTTTATTCTGCCCATCTTACTGGAACGGGATAAAACAACATGGTTTTGGCCGGGTGGAAATTATTCTTCCGGCGGGCGTTCGCCCACTTTTTTGCGAGCAAGGGCGGCAAATTTCTGCCGGAATTCATCGTCTGTGGTGCCTGCCACCTGGGCGCTTTCGGGGTTTGCGGTCTGCAAACGATCCAGCAGCATATCAATATCCCGGCGGGTCAGGCGGGTATCGGCGTTTTGGGCCTGGGCCAGCATCACCTGGCTGTAGGCTTTTTCCTCCAACAAGGGGGAAAGGGTCGTGGCGTTGGCAGGCTGGCCGCGGGCGGCGCAGTCGTAAATTGCCTTGATTGCCTGCTGCATTTCCGGCAGCACCACCATGCCAAGGTTCAGCCGCTCCCGGATGTAGGGGATGGCGCCGGCATCCTGCAGCATAGCCGCCACAAGCTGGCGGGCGGCGCTTGCGGCCCCCAGGGCAGCTTCGCCCCCGCGGTCATAGGGCACGCGGATATCCGCCGCAATCCCCTGGCGGGAAAGTTCGTTCTGCTCTTTGCGGCGCGCCCTGCGCCCGGCCCCGCGCACGGCGCTTTCCAGCTGGACCAACACAGCCTTTTTATCAATGCCGGTTTGCTCCGAAATGCGCCCGGCATACACATCCCGCGCCGTGGGGCTGACCGCGCTGCCTGCCAGAATGCCGATGGCTTCATCCACATATTGCAGGCGCTGGGCATCGTTGCGCAGGTCATATTTTTTCACTGCCTTAGCCAGCTTGAACTCCAGCGGGGTTGCGGTGCCTTCCAGCACGGCTTCAAACCGGTCGCGGCCATAGGTGCGGATAAATTCATCCGGGTCCTTGGCACCGGGGATGTTCAGCACCCGCACCTGCAAATTGGTACCGGAAAACAGCGCCAAACTGCGCTCCGTTGCCTTCTGGCCTGCTTCGTCCGAGTCATAGCTCAGCACCACTTCGTCGGCGTATTCCGTCAGCAGCTTGACCTGCTCCGGCGTCAAAGCCGTGCCGCAGGCACAGACAGCGGTATCAAACCCGGCTTCGTGCATCGAGATGACGTCCATATACCCTTCGCAGAGGATATACCGCTTGGACGTTGATTTTTTTGCCACATTCAGCGCAAACAGCGTGCGGGATTTGTGGTAGACCATCGTTTCGGGCGAGTTGATGTATTTCGGCTTGGAATCATCCATCACGCGCCCGCCGAACGCAATGATATTGCCCCGCACATCAATGATGGGCACCATCACGCGGTGGCGGAAGATATCATACAGATTGCCCTTGGCGCTACGCTTGACAAGGCCGGAGGATTCCAATTCCGGCTCGGTAAAGCCGCGGTGGCGCAGGTAGTGCAGAAGGCCGACAAAATCTTCCGGTGCATAGCCCAGGCCAAACCGGCGGATGGCCGCATCCGAAAGGCCGCGTTTTTCGCGCCAGTAGCGGCGGGCCATGGCGGCTTCCGGCGTTGGGGCGTTGAGCTGGTCATAAAAATAGCGCGCGGCGTTGCGGTTGATCTCCAACAGGCGGGAGCGGGAACGGCTTTCCTGGTCGTCCTCCTCCGGCATGGGCATCCCGGCGCGGCCCGCCAGCTGTTTAACAGCTTCCACATAGCCCAGGTTGGAAATTTTGCGCACAAAGCTAATCACATCCCCCGCCGCACCGCAGCCAAAGCAGTAAAAACTTTGGGTATCCGGGTAGACGGTAAACGAAGGGGTTTTCTCGTTATGGAAAGGGCACAGCCCGGTATAGGTCCGCCCGCGATGACGCAGCTGCACATATTGGCCGATTACTTCGGTAATATCATTGCGTGCAACCACTTCCTGTATGTATTCCTGTGGGATCAATGGGGCTCCGGGCCTCCTTTCGCGTATATATCGTAATAATTTATAGGTTAGCGGGCGCACAATGTGCGCCCCTTCGGGGCGGGCGGCAGTGCTCTAACATACTGCCAATTTTATAGCACCTGCCACTTTTGCGGCACAAACAGCTCCTCAAACAGGCGGGTAGCAAATTCATCGCTCATGCCGGAAATATAATCCGCCACGGCACGGTCCATTCCCTGGTGATATGCCACCTGCATATAAAAATTAGGCATCAGCGTGGGGTCCGCGCAAAGGCGCTCATACAGCGCTTCGATCATCTTGTCCACTTTTTTCTCTTCGCGCTTGGCATCCTTGTCCACATACACCGTGCTGTACATAAAGTCTTTCAGCACACCGTATGCCTCCTCCACTTCGGGGGAAAACTGCATTTTCCCATTTTTGCAGTTTGCGCTGTTTGCCACAAGGTCGGTGATCATTGTGGTGATGCGCCGGGATTTGGTATCTCCCAGCACCTGCACGGCATCCCGCGGCAGGGCGGCGGGGTTCAGCACACCGGCGGCCACGGCATCCTCAATATCATGGTTCAAAAAGGCAATGTGGTCCGCATAGCGCACGGTACAGCCTTCCAACGTGCGGGCCCAGGCGCCTTTGGTGTGGGTAATAATCCCGTTGCGCACCTCCCAGCAAAGGTTCAGGCCCTTGCCATCCTTTTCCAGGTAGTCCACCACCCGCAGGCTTTGGCGGTAGTGGGTAAACCCGCCGGGGCACAGCCGGTTCAGTGCGCGCTCCCCCGCGTGGCCGTATGGGGTGTGGCCAAGATCATGCCCCAGGGCAATGGCTTCGGTCAGGTCCTCATTCAGCCGCAGGGCGCGGGCAATGGTTCGGGCAATCTGGCTAACTTCCAGCGTGTGGGTCAGCCGGGTGCGGTAGTGGTCGCCCTCCGGCGAAAGAAACACTTGTGTTTTCTGCTTCAACCGCCGGAAACTTTTACAGTGCAAAATTCTGTCCCTGTCACGCTGGTAGCAGGTCCGCAGGTCATCTTCCGGTTCCGGGGTGCGGCGGCCAAAGCTCTGCTCACTTAAAGCGGCATAGGGGCTTAAGGTCAGGCGTTCAATTGTCTGGGTCTCTTCCCGCACAGTCACGGCGCAGCCTCCTTTCCCCTATCCGGTTCCCCGTTGGGCATATCATGCCCAAAAATGGCTCTCTATATTATAAATACGATAAAAAGCCGCCAAACACTTGTATGAAATGTAAAAATTTCATGGGAAATTCTGCTTTCTTGCCAGAAATGACTGCGCAGCATCAAAAAGCTGCGTAAAGTGGTTTGCTGATCGTCACTTCGGCACTGCCGCGGGTCAGCTCGCTCAGGTCATGGCACAGGGCTTCTTCGGTTCCGGCAGGCATGCGCCAGCGCAGGGTCACAGCGTCGGCATACTCCGGTTCCTGCAGTTTGGCCCCGGCGGCTGCGATCATCCGCTGGGCCTGTTCAAACTTGGGGTATGGCACGGTCACAGCGCAATCCGTCACCAGCCGCATGCTGACAATCTCCGCCTGCTGCAAGGCTCCGGATGCCGCCGCGGTGTAGGCCCGCACCAACCCGCCGGTACCCAGCAGAACTCCGCCAAAGTACCGCGTAACCACCACGATCACATCCGAAAGCCCCGCATGGCCGATGGCTTCCAGCACGGGGGTACCGGCGGTTTTGGCGGGTTCGCCGTCATCACTGTAGCGGGTGCGGCCGCCCTCGCGCAGAACATAGGCATACACATTATGCCGCGCGGTGCGGTTGGCCGCTTTGATGCGGTTCAGGTAGGCAAGGGCAGCTTCCTCGGTATCGGCAAACGCAGCGGAAGCAATAAAGCGGGAGCGCTTTTCTTCATATTCAAAGGTGGAAATACCGCGGATCGTTTGATAGTCCGGCATAGGGGTTCTCCTTTGAGATGCAAGATGATGTATTTGAAAAAAATACCGCAGATGTTGCCATCTGCGGTATACAAAACCTTAATGCAATTACTTGCCAGCCTTGTTGGCGTAGCGGCGCTTAAAGCGCTCAACACGTCCGCCGGTGTCAACCAGCTTCTGCTTGCCAGTGTAGAAGGGATGGCACTTGCTGCAAACTTCAACGCGGATCTCCGGCTTGGTATCGCGGGTATGGATCACGTTGCCGCATGCGCAGGTAATGGTGCAATCCACATAGTTGGGATGAATACCCTGCTTCATTTTCATTTCACCTCTTTCTCGATCATGACTAAAGGGAGCCATACTTGATATATGTGCTCATCACAATCTTCGAATTTCGGCTACCAGCAGACGCCATCCTGTGCGTGTGGAGCAGCCCTCTGAACGATTGCTAGAGTATTTTACCAGAGTTTTTGTGTTTTGTCAAGTAGTGCGGGCAACCTTTTGCGGCGGCAAATTGCCAGCAAAAGTGCAATCATTTATATGCCCATCCGGGACGTCGAGGACGCCGTCTCCTACTGTGGGGCAAAGTACATCACACGTTTTTTGTATCTGCTCCGGTAAGTTTCCGGCGGAGTCGGGTACCCCCGCCCTACTGGGTGTTTGTGGGTTGGCCGCACACAATAAAATGCTCTGTAGGGAACGGTCTTGACCGTTCCGGAGCCTTGCAGCAGATGCCGCAACAATTTTCCGCAAAGCCTTTGGCTCCCCTTCGAGGGGAGCTGTCGCCGAAGGTGACTGAGGGGTGATTCCCCAAGCGGAGCCTGAAAATGCGCGTTATTTCCTCACTGCGGCGGCTAGGGGGCTGTATACAAAAAAGGCCGTCTGCGTATTACAGCAGGCGGCCCAAAAGCGCCAAACCTATGGAATCACATTATGCCAGCAGCGGCTTAACGGCAGCGGCCAGTTCTTCTTTCTTGGCTTCGGCTTCGGCCAAGTCTTTGCCCTTGGTGGTAAAGTAGGTCTTGATCTTCGGCTCGGTGCCGGAGGGACGCACCACAACGGTGCAGCCGGATGCCAGGGTGTAGATCAGCACGTTGGCGGCGGGCAGACCGGTCTCTTCAGGCTTTTTATAGTCCACAACCTTTACAACGGCGTCACCGCCAAAGTCCTTGGGCGGGTTCTCGCGCAGGCCTGACATAATGCCCACCATCTTGTCCATGCCGGACAGGCCCGGGAACTCAAAGCTGTCAACCTTGTTCAGGTAGCGGCCATACTCGGCGTAAATGCGCTCCAGCTCTTCCTTGATGGAACTGCCCTTTGCGCGGTAATAAGCAGCCATTTCGCAAATCAGCATAGAGCCGATGATGGCATCCTTATCGCGGACGTAAGGACCAGCCAGGTAGCCATAGCTTTCCTCAAAGCCAAAGATGAAGCGGTCGACCTGACCAGCAGCTTCCAGCTTGGCAATCTGATCGCCGATCCACTTAAAGCCGGTCAGCACATTGCGGCACTCAACACCGTAATGCTCGGCCACCTTGTCCGCCAGCGGGGTGGACACGATGGACTTGCACATGACGGGGTCTTTGGGCATAGTCCCCTGCTCAATGCGACCCGCGCAGATGTAATCCAGCAGCAGAACGCCGACTTCGTTGCCGGAAAGCAGCTCATAGCTGCCATCCTTGCACTTAACGGCAATGCCAACGCGGTCAGCATCGGGGTCAGTGGCCAGCATCAGGTCTGCACCAGACTTTTCGGCCAGTTCCAGGCCAAGGCGCAGAGCCTCGAAAATTTCGGGGTTGGGGTACGGGCAGGTGGGAAAATTGCCGTCCGGCTTTTCCTGTTCCGGCACAACGGTGATATCGGTAATGCCGATGTCATGCAGAACATGGGTGACCGGAACCAGGCCGGAGCCGTTCAGCGGGCTGTAAACCAGCTTCAGGCCGGCGGTCTTGCAGATACCGGGACGGATGGAGCGGGCTTCGATTGCTTCGTACAGGGCGTTGATGCAGTCATCGCCAACGTATTCGATGATGCCCTTTTCCAGCCCCTCGGCAAACGGCATGGTTTTGGCGCCGGTCAGGATATCGGTCTTCTGGATTTCGGCGTACACGATGTCAGCGGCCTCATCGGTCATCTGGCAGCCATCGGGGCCGTAGGCCTTATAGCCGTTGTACTTGGCCGGGTTGTGGGATGCCGTTACCATGATACCGGCGTTGCAGTTATAATACCGGGTAGCAAAGCTCAGTGCGGGAACCGGCATCAGGGCGCTGTAAATGCGCACCTTTACGCCGTTGGCGGCCAGAACTTCGGCAGCAGCCTTGGCAAACACATCGCTCTTGATGCGGCTGTCATAGCTGATCGCAACGGTCTGGGTGCCGCCCTGGGTCTTGACCCAGTTGGCAAGGCCCTGGGTAGCCTGGCGCACAACATACACGTTCATGCGGTTGGTACCGGCGCCGATCACACCGCGCAGGCCGGCAGTGCCGAACTTAAGGGCAACGGCAAAACGATCCTGAATGGCAGCGTCATCGTTCTGAATCGATTCCAGCTCCGGCTTCAGGTCGGGGTCATCCAGGTTGGCAGCAAGCCAACGGCTGTACATTTCTTTATACATTTTGGACACCATCACTTTCTTACCCTGTAAAAGTTTTGGGTAAATTTACTTGTTCAAATTAAATATATCAATTTTAGTTTGCGTTGTCAATCAAAAAAAGCTGGAATTCCGGCTTTTTGCCGGGGCTTTGCCTGTTTTTTACCCTACAGCGTCAAGGCAGATTTTGGGCACAAAAAATATGCTTGCCGCCGCGGGCGGAACAGGATATACTGAAAATAATCAAAGTACGCAATTTGTTGAAAAAAAGGAGTTGGCTGCGCCATGTATGCACACGTTGTCAGCCTGGGGGTAACGGGGCTGGATGGCTACCCCGTTACCGTGGAAACCCACATCAGCGGCGGTCTGCCCAAATTTGCCATGGTGGGCCTGCCGGATTCCGCCGTGAAGGAAAGCAGTGAGCGGGTGCGCAGCGCCATCAAAAACCTGAACTGCCCCTGGCCCGCCAGCCATGTTACCGTCAACCTGGCCCCCGCCGATGTGCGCAAGACCGGCAGTTTGTATGACCTGCCGGTGTTCATCGGCATTTTGGCGGCGCAGCAGTACATCCCACAGCCAGAGCCGCACCAGGCATTTTTGGGTGAGCTTGGGCTGGATGGCACGCTGCGCCCCATTGCCGGTGCCCTGCCCATGGCCCTTGCCGCCCAAAAGGCGGGCGTGACCGAGCTGTTTGTTCCTGCCGAAAACGCCGCCGAAGCCGCCGTGGCCGAGCAGCTGACAGTTTACCCCGCCCGCAGCGCTGCGGATGTGATCCGCCACCTGGCGGGGCAGGCAAAGCTCAGCCCC
>UMFP01006851.1_pt1 | contig 16520 bp, 17 predicted proteins | sample 1965031 | NCBI WGS metagenome assembly UMFP01 (sample SAMEA4836048, study PRJEB28245) | human gut metagenome | biome: gut microbiome; material: fecal sample | place: Denmark | collected 2008
GCTCGAACGTCAGCTTTGCCTATGACGGGAACGAATGGAAGGCAGGCGGCAACGCGCCGGTCAAGGGCGACATGAACGTCACGGCGTACTTTCCTTACAGCGCATCGGTGACGGATTGCCGGGAGATTCCCGTAGACCTCACCCGACAGGAGGACTGCCTGTACGGGACGGCAAGGGTAACGAAGCAGGTGCCCACGGCAGCGCTCACGATGAAGCATGCCCTGAGCCTCGTGCGTATCAAGGTCATGAAGGACGAATACATGGGACAGGGAAAGGTGGAGAACGTCACCATCTCGGGCATAAGGACCCGGGGACGGCTCGATGCTACAGACGGCAGCGTGGTCCAGGAAGGGAACACGGGGAGTATCCCGGCAGGTGGAAACTACCTCCTCAACGACGCATCACCGGTGATGAACGAGGCGGTCGTGTTCCCGACAGTCTCCTGCTACGGCTATACGGTGAGCTTTGATGTGGATGGTCACCGGTGCAGCTACGAGATTCCGGCAAAGCACGAGTGGAAAGCCGGGTATATCTACACCTATACGTTCAACCTGAAAGGCATGTACAACGCCCCGGTACAAAGCATAGAAATCATAGGAAAATAAAAGAATTTATTTTCCTTATTATCAGCTATTTGCATCTTTCTTATTTTCTCCATTTTTGCCATATTTTGCCCATTTTCTGTTATTCAGTACACTTTTAGTACACTTTGAAATTCCATTTTCTTTTGTACCTTTGCAATATCGGAAAACAAAAGAAAATCAATTATTTAGCGTAATCACCCGGTTATGGTACCTAAATCGGGATAAAACCTCTAAACAATGGCAAAGTTAGAAAATAAAACGAAAGAAAACCCAAAATTGGAGCAAAATAAACTGTCGGACGGCAGAATCAGCCTATATCTGGAGTATTATTTGGGTAGAGAGGAAAAGCCCGTGTTGGATGAAAACGGTAATCAGGTGTATTATGAAAGCGGTAAGATGCTGGGAAAGCCGAAGTTCGCCGTCAAGCATCACAGGCGAAAAGAAAACCTCAGTTTGTATCTGATAGAAAAGCCCCGTACTCCTGCGGAACGCCAGCAAAACAAGGAAACATTGGAACTTGCCGTAAGGATACGTGCCGAGCGTGAACAGGAGTTCAAGGAAAGCATGTTGGGCTATCGCCTGAAAAAAGACCGGAACGTGAATTTCTTGGATTATTTTCAAGCCTATATCAATGACTATACCAAGAAAGACATTCGGATGGTGCAAATCGCCCTAAGCCGTTTCAAGGACTTTTTGAAGGAGCATTACCCGATGCACGAGTTCGGCATCAAGCCGGAACTTATCACGAAGGACATGATGGAACAGTTCGTAGCTTATCTGCAATCCCGGAGCGTGGGCGAAGGGGCTAAAAGCATCTTCCAGCGTTTCAAGAAGGTTATCCACTATGCGATTGACCACGATGTGATGCTGAAAGACCCCTGCAAAGGCGTTACCTGCAAGGTGGATAGCCAGATACTACGCAAGGATGTGCTTTCGCCGGAAGAAATCCAGCGGTTGATTGCGTGCCATTATGACAACGAGAACCCCAACGTAAGGCGTGCGTTTATCTTTTGCCTGTATTGTGGCTTGCGCTTCTGTGATGTGAAAGACCTTACCTATAAGAATATCGACTACGCCAACAAGCTGCTAAAATTTGAGCAGAACAAGACCAAAGGTCATTCCGCCAGTAGCGGTGTGGTTATTCCGCTCAATGACGGGCTTCTTTCGCTTGTGGGAGAACCGCCGGCAGACGGTAACAAAGACGCTCTCATCTTCAACCTGCCTTCGTATGAAAGTTGCTGCAAATCCGTCAAGCGTTGGGTGAAAAGAGCCGGGATAGATAAGCACATAAGCTGGCATTGCGCTCGTCACTCATTCGCCGTGAATATCCTCAACAATGGGGCGAACATCAAGACGGTTGCCAGCCTGCTCGGGCATAGCGGACTGAAACATACGGAGAAATACACCCGTGCGGTGGATAAATTGAAAGAGGAAGCGATAAACAGCCTGCCGGAATTAAAGTTTTAACCATAAAAGACTTACCTTTGCAATTATGGACTTTGAAGCATTAGTAAAACATATCAGCACGATACAAAGCACGTTGCAGGCACAAGCCGCACACGCTGTAAACCTCGCTCTGACTGCCCGCAACTGGCTCATGGGCTGCTATATCGTGGAGTTTGAGCAAAACGGTGAAGACCGTGCCGCATACGGCGAGCAACTGTTGAAGAAACTGGAACAGCGGTTGAATGTCAAAGGACTGAACGAGCGCAGGTTTCGTGAGTTCCGGCGGTTGTACCTCGTTTATCCGCAACTGAAAGAGCCTATCGCACAATACATATTGGCAGGAAGCGAAATTCGGCACACACTGTCCGCCGAATTTGCAGACCCAATTCGGCGGTCGCCAACCGCCGAATCTTCTCAATACATTCAATCGGCTCAAAACAAATGGATTACCCCACCCGAAAAGTTATTTAGCCGCCTATCCTCTACCCATTTGAATGTAATTTCACCCATTGATAACCCTGTAAAACGTGCTTTCTACGAAATGGAAGCCATTCGGGGCTGCTGGTCAGTAAAGGAATTGGAGCGGCAAATCAATTCCCTCTATTACGAACGCAGCGGATTATCCCAAAATAAGGAAACCTTGTCTGCCTTGGTGCAGCGGCAAGCCATGCCGCTGCAGCCCAAAGACATTATTAACACGCCCGTTACGTTGGAGTTCTTGGGATTGAACGACCGTGCTTTGGTAACGGAAAACGACTTGGAGCAATCCATTCTCGACAACCTGCAGCACTTTCTGTTGGAAATGGGGCATGGGTTCTGTTTCGAAGCACGCCAAAAGAGAATCCTGATAGACGGGGATTATTTCTTTGCCGACCTCGTGTTTTACCACCGCATTTTGAAATGCCATGTCATCGTGGAATTGAAGATAGACAAGTTCCGCCATGAGTACGCTTCGCAACTGAACCTATACCTTAACTACTTCAAGGCGGAAGTGATGCAGCCCGACGACAATCCGCCTGTCGGCATCCTGCTTTGTACTGAGAAGGGCGACACGTTGGTAAAGTACGCCACTGCCGGATTAGACCCGAATATTTTCGTGCAAAAGTATATGATAGAACTTCCCACTGAAGAGGAAATTAAGAAGTTCATTTCAACTGCAAACTATTAGCAATAAAAAAAAACACTACTGGCGAAAAGAAGGAAAGCCATTCTTTCTCTTTTCGCCAGCACGTTTATTACTGCCAACAAGAATAGGTTTAGGTTAGTTTGGATGTATATACAAAAGACAGAACTAAACCGTAAATGCAGACGATAATTATAGCAAGTCACTTATGATACATTCTGTTCTTCCAAGACTATATTAGCATCATTATCGCATTTTTCAGGCTTAATCCGCTCTATACGACGAATATGTTTTGCCCTATTAGCTATAATTAACGGTACACGCTCGACAACAACAACCGATGTGTCAAGCCCCAACGCACTCGGTTCTCCAATGCCTATCTTTCTAATTAAGGCATAAAGGCTCATCAGCAAATTTTGTCGGCGGTTACGGGAATCTTCAGGATAATATATCCGGTGGATAATAATAAAGCGAAAATCACCCGGTATGCCATTCTTATGCAATGAAGGATAAGAGCTTGTTAGTTCTACTTCACCATCCGCAACAAGGTCATCAACTACTTGTCGTAAATAAAGGCTCACGCGCGGTTCTATACGAAAACCTATACGCATGGTTATACTAAACAATGTCCCTTTTATTAATGTGGAACAATTATATTCAAGTGTGTCTGGTGTATCCACAAATTCAAGGTTAATAAGCCAATAATGATCTGCCCGTTTAGGCTGCTTATTAATTATGGAATACAACAATTTATCGTCCACACAACCTTCTTTGTCTGCATGATTCACATAGACAAGATTAGAAGCATATTTGGATATGCTTTCGTCCGCCTTAATATCAGAAATAATGTTGTAGTATTCACTTAACCGTTTGGAAGACATATGTTTTCGACGAATTTTGTTGGCACTTACCCATACAAACATGATAAAACATAATAATCCACCTATTAACAGCGTAAACCAACCTCCGACCATAAATTTGGACAGGTTTGCAGCAAGGAAAATACCTTCAATAACACAATATCCGCCGACAAACAGTATTGATAGAATGCGTGGAATGTTATGCATATGCAAATAGAATCCCAACAACAATGTTGTCATCAACATTGTAATAGTTATGGCAAGTCCATAAGCGGCTTCCATGTGGGTGGAATCTCGAAACCACAATATAGTAAATATTACTCCAATATACATTACAAGGTTTACCATTGGAATAAATGACTGACCTTTTACGTTGGTAGGGTGCTTAATACGCATACGAGGCCAGAAATTCAAGTTCATAGCTTCACTCAATATGGAAAATGAACCGCTTATTAGAGCTTGGCTCGCAACAATAGCTGCCCCGGTAGCCATTGCTATGGAAAACAACAGTATTTCTTGTGGCATGATTGAATAAAATGGGTTCACTGTACCTTCTGCACTTTCCGGATGATGCAATACCCACGCTCCTTGCCCCAAATAATTTAGAATAAGCATCACCTTTACAAATATCCAACTGACCGTAATATTTCGTCTGCCACAGTGCCCTAAATCAGAGTATAAGGCTTCTGCACCAGTGGTACACAAGAAAACGGCACCCAATATCAGAAACCAGTGGGGGGATTCCACTAATAACCGTATGGCATAGTAAGGATTGAATGCCTTGAATACTTGAGGATAGGAAGTCAGACTGATAGCTCCGGCGATTCCAAGAAGCAGGAACCAAAGTAGCATAAATATGCCAAATGACCGTCCTATATTTTCTGTACCAAAACGCTGAACGAAAAATATAATGGTAATAATGGTCAGTGTAATAGGAATCACAGGCAGATGCGGACTGATACTTTCAAGTCCTTCTATGGCAGTTGTGACCGTAATGGCTGGAGTGATAATACCATCAGCAAGCAAAGTGCTCGCACCGATAATGGCAATGATGTAAATCCACCTTCTTCTGTGGCGGCGTAAAAGGGCATAAAGCGCAAGTATGCCACCCTCCCCGTTATTGTCGGCACGGAGAGCCACCAGCACATATTTCACCGTAGTCTGAAGAGTAAGCGTCCATATGATACAAGACAATGCGCCTAAAACATAATTTTCATCAAGAGCTTCTCCAGTATGAATGATGGCTTTCATAACATAGAGTGGCGATGTTCCAATGTCACCAAAAACAATACCCAATGTGATGAGTAACCCGGCAAATCCAAGTTTATGTTGAATATTGCCTTCTTTTGATAGGTTTGCCATAAAAAGTAGTTTTTTGTTCTACATATATTTGTTTTCCTTTCAAGCGGCGCAAATATAAAATAAAATCCTAACAATAAGATTTCACTTTTCTTTTTTCGTGAAAAATATCATATAAACCTTGACGATGGTCAAGGCTTGTCTAAAAAAAATAGTCTGTTTGAATTACGTATAACTATTAAACTCAAAAGCCGAAGTTATGGGACTTATCCTTCACCTCGGCTTTTTGCTATTTACTGATTTCCTAACCTATCAGCTTCCTTTTTCAACTGCTCAGCCTGCTCATTAAGCAGCTTTGCCCGTTCCAAGGCTTCCGCCTGCCTGCGGCAACGTTCCTCAAAATCTAGTACCGAATCCGTCAGGTTGCGGATAAAACGCTCGTCCCGCTGCCACTTGAACTTATTCTCCAGTCTTTCAAGGGTATTGGCGTCCGCTTGTCCCTGCATCAGCAGATAACGGTATTTCATGTCGTTGTCCTGCAACTGCCCCATCCGTTCAGCCAGACGGACATTCAGGAACAGGGACGTGGCACAGACAATCAGACCTGCCGAAAAGAGGAATAGCTTCGGGCGTACCAAAGAAGTTACTTTGTTGTAAATCCGCCGATGAAACGGTACGGGTTTGGCTTCTTCTTTTTCTGCCATGCGCTCATCATGGTACCGCTTCATTGTTTCCAGCATTTCCTTGAGACAGCCGAAAGTGGCTACTACATAATTCTTGACCTCCCCGAAAGATTGCCGTTGTTCCTGTCCTGATTTCCGCAGTTCGGCAAGCCGGGTCAGGATGTCTTGCAACTCTTTTTCGGGAACCGCCGGGTTCCTGCGTAACTCAGACAATGCCCGTTCTATAGCCCCCAGTCGGGAAAGGGTTTCCTCGCGTCCGGCTGGCGTCACCTGCGCTTCCTGCTTCTCCTTCAGTTCCGTGACCATGGAGAGAAGCCCCTCTAAAATCAAATTTTCTTCCATATCCGTTTACAGTTTAAGTTGTCTTTTCTTTTTCTTCTTCTTTTTTCTCAGACTCCAGTCAATTTCTTCGTCCGATGGAGCAGACGGCGAAACATCGAACAAGCTGAACAAGCCGCCCATTGAAGGGCTGTCGTTCCTTTGCGGTGTTTGCTCAGGCTCCAAAATAGGTGCGGAAACTATCTGCTGGCGGCTATTTTCTACGGTATCCATTCCTGCGTTCCCGAAATGCTTATCCAGTTTGGAGAAGCTGAAATTGCGGTCTATTTCCGAACCTTTGAACGTATAGGCACCTTTGGTGAAGGAGATGCCCTGCACCTCGTCTGTACGCCCTTTATACTTGAAGCGGATGCCGATGCCCTTTTCTGCCAGCCGCTCCTGTAACTGCCGCCAACTTTTGGACTTGCCGATTTCATTCCTCACAGCCGTGTAAATCTCGTATTTCGACTTGTCCGGCTCTTTCAGGCGATGCCGCTTAACCAGTTCCTTGCCTTTGGCGAAGTATAGCCCGTGCTTGGCTTTCAGCTTCTTGCACACCTGCTCGTTGCGGTACATGTCGTTCCTGTCCGAGATGGTCTTGCCGTTGTTGTCTATGCGATTGAACACGATATGCACATGCGGATGCTCCCTGTCTTGGTGACGCACGATGATGTACTGCGTATCGGTGATTTTCATCTCGCGCATATACTCTTGCGCAAGTTGTATCATCTTCTCGTCCGTCAGCTTGGGCGCATCGTTTACCGAATAGCTCAGCGCGATATGTCCGACTGGCTTGCCCAGACGGGGATTCATGGAGACTTGTGCGCAGAAGCAGCGGATGATGTCCTGCCTGCTTTCCGCCAGTACTCCGTCCGCATGGAGCAAGACCGCATGCTGCTTGCCCAGCACGTAGTCCACACAGCCCTTAAACCCGCTTCCTTTCCTTATTTTTCCGATCATCCGACAAATGGCTTATGATTTCCACTATCCTGTTCTTAAGTTTCACCAGTTCGACCGCCACTTTCGCAAAGCCTCCGGCATTTGCCCGGTGCGCCAGCTGGTTGATGTTGTTCGCTTCGCCTGCCAGTTTGCGGAGGATGTCCGTATCCTGCCTGTTCAGCCGGGGCGTTATCTCTGCCGACACGACAGCCTGCCGCACATACTCGCTGACACGCAGCCCGGCTTCTGATGCCCGCTTCCTAACGGCGTAATACTGCAACTCGGTCAGCTTCGTGCTGACCACACGTCTTTGCTTGTCTATCCGGTTCTTTGCCGGACGACCGCCTGATTTGTTCCTTGTATCTGTCATACATTTTTGTCTTTGGAAGTTGTCTTGAAAATTGCGACCGACGGGAGCGGTTTCCTTTGCGGGGAGCAAAGCAAGGCGGTTTCGGTCTACCGAAACATAACCTTGCTTCCCCTAAGAAACGTCTGCCCGTTGCTCACAGTGTCTATCTCCGCCGGGTTAGATTCCCCTGCCTTTCTTCTGCCTTAACAGCAGTTTCTGTCCGTTTTTCTGTTCCTGCTTCCTGCCGCACAGGTAATCGTTCAGGTCGGAATATTCCCGGTAATTGTGCGAGAAATCCCGTACCCGATAGGAGTATTCCGCTGTGATGGCTTGCGTTGTCCGGAAGCCTGCCCCGTCATTGTCGAGCAGGCAGTGGATGCGTTCATACTGCCCCAATGCGTCAATGGCTTTCTGTACATTGGCGGTGGAGTTGAGTATGACGTAATCCTGCCTGTCAAGGTTGGGCATGACAGGGCAGTTCTTTGTCCTTAGCGTGAGGAATGAAAGATAATCCATGAAGCCTTCGAACACCAGGCACTTCTCCCTCGGTTCGCCCTGTTGCCGGATATGGGTGATGTCTTTCGGTGCGATGCAGCCTTTGAAAAAGGAGTTGCGCACCTCGTAGCCGCCAGCCACATTCGGGAAACCGATGGCGAAGTAGGGCTTGCCGTCATGAGTGAAACGCAGTTCCCTGCATTCTCTTTTTGCCAGTGTAAGGTCAATGCCACGCCCCTGCAAGTAACGGAGCAATGCCGGATGGGTGAGGTCACGGACTTCTAAATGTTGAAAACTCGGTGCCGACCTTTGCTGCCGAAAAGAAAAACTGACCGGGCGGACATGCTGTGCCTGTTCTGCTATCCGGTTTAAGAGGTACGGCAGATGGTCGGAACAGTAAAGTTCCTGTGCCAGTGCGATGATGTTGCCGCCTTTGCCAGCCTCGAAGTCATACCATTGTTCCCGTTCTGTGTTCACTTTAAAGGATGCTTCATGTTCCTCCCTCAGTGGCGATTTGTACCATAGATTCGCTCCCTGCTGCTTGACGGGTGAATATCCCAGACTGTGCAGGTAATCGGCGATGGGTATTTTCTTTGCCTCTTCAATGTTCATAATGCAAACTTTTTAGTGGATGATGAATAATTGGGAAGTGTACCAGTCCGGTTTAGACCTTCATATATACGCCCATACTGTACCGGGCTTGATTGCCGGGAGTGACGAGAAACGGGAAGTCTGTTCCCCTTATATATATGTCCGAACTAAACCAAACCTGTTTTAGTAGTGAAAATCGGGATTGTAACGGTATCCCTTTCCTTCCTTTACAATCATACGCTTGTTCACGAGGAACGTGTTCAATGCCACGAGGACATTGCGTCCCCGCTCGTAGCCGATGCTTGCATAGCCCTGCTTCAACGCCTGTATGACGTTGGAATAGCCCTGCACGGTGCGCTTGCCGAAACCGTTTTCCAACGCCGTGCGGTGCTGCTGTTCGGTCAGTTCCGTAAGCGGGAAACTTTTTTCCTGCTTGGGCTGCTGGAATACATAGCCGTCTACGACTTCGGGCAATGCGCTGTCGTTGATGCGGAAAGCGAAAGGCTCGAAGTCCCGGTCACGTATGTGCGTTGCCTTCACCTCACTGATGTTCCCGTCCTGCGTGCTTTTGGTGATTTGCAGGACGGTTTCCGCCTTGTTGTTCAGTTCCGTGCCGATGTGCCCCCTCGTGTTGTCGTCCCCTTTATTCAGGTGCAGCACGGTATGGATGTGCAGGTTATACCCGCTTGACCAGCGCATGAGCAGGTTAATCAGGTCGGTTGATTCGCTGGGACTGTTGATGTCATACATCAGGTCGCGGATGCCGTCAATGATGAGCAGCCCCACATCGGGCATGTTCTCCAGCATATACTCGATAATCCGCTTCCGCATGTCAGGGGTCTGTTCCCGAAGTACGATGAAAACAAAGTCGTCCCTGTCTTGGTCGGTCGGCAGCCCGGCAAGCCGCAGGATGCGTTCCATCACCTTGTGGCAATGGTATCTGCTCTGTTCGGTGTCCACATAAAGGATTTTCCGTTTGTCCGGAGGCAGGCACGCCGAATAGTGCAGCACCTCGTCATTGGTCAGTGCCGCTGCAACGATGGCGGAGATGTTGAACGTCTTTTTGCTTTTCGCCTTTCCTGTGGACGCGCTGAAATTGCCCAAAGTCCCGATGGTGGAGCCGTTCACCCAAAGGATTTCGGGCGGCACGTCGTAGGTATCTGTCACTTTTAGGCGGATGATCTTCCAAAGAGCTGCGAAGTCCTCCTTTTTCATGATGGCACTCCCTTTAGCCTCTATGCTTTCTTTGTTTTCCATGGGCTTTACTTCTTTAAGGGATGGTTGAGAACATACTTCTGCGCTTCTTGCTCTATCTGCGTTTTGGTCTTTACCGGATTCTGGCGGAGCCATGCTTCCAGTTCGGACTTCTCAAAATAAAGCATCTTCCCCTGCGGCTTGTAATGGGGAATCAGATTGCCCGAAGTCAGCTTGTAAAGGTAACTTTTGGACAGGTTGAGGAATGTCTCGCTTCATCAAAGCTAAGCACGTTCTTGGTTAGGAACAACATTCTTTCGAGTTCTTCCACTCGCATTTCCAAAGTTTTTTCCATATTGCTTGAAACTTTTTGGTGAAACAATATGAAGGTGCGCACCCTCGTTTTATTTTTGATGGGGCAAAAATCGGCATCCTCCAAAACATCAACACATAAGTTACGGGTAACTCACGTGAAATATTTTTGTTTTGACCTATGCCGACATGCCGCATCGTTTTGTTAACGGGGGCAAAGTTAAAGGCTTGGAAATGAAGTCTAATTGAGCTTTGTTTGACCGCTCAGACTATGCTCAACCTTTTTGCAGTTGCTTGATGTATTTGTCTATGATTTCGTATCCTTTCGGGTAGATGCACTTCACGTTGTCTGTCGCGCTCGACAAGTCGCTGCGTGTGAGGTATTTGTCTTTTATCTTGGCAAGTACCAGCTTGTTGTTGGCTATGACGGACTGCCACTCATAAGCGATATAGTTGTAGCAGCTAAGCTGCATCATCAGATAAGCCAGCAAGCGGTTGTTGTTGGACTTCAATACCCCGTTCAGTTTGCAGGCGAAGAAGTCCGAAAGGATTTTCGGGGTGATTGTCGTGGTGAATATGTGCGCTTCGTTGATACATTCGACCAACAGTTTGATTTGTTGCGTTGTAAGGACTGATTTGAATGGATTGGATTTCCCGACTATCTTGGTCGGCTCAGGCTGTGCCTTCTCTTCTTCTTTTGGCTGTTCTTCTGATTTCTCATCCAAAGGAACAGAGGCATGACTGGCGTCCTCCGATTGTTGGAGGTATTCCAGATATTGGGTCTGCATGACAAGGCGCACAATGGAAGAAAAGAACGGAAGCTACTCATCATAGCAAGTGGAAGATTGCAGGTATTTGTCCATATCAAAAGAAGAACATTGGAACGAAATATATTTTTTCCGCTCGTCAAAAGAGAGATTCTCGAAGAAACCGCTTTCCCAAAGGCAGTCCGGCATCAGTATGTCAAAACGTATATTGTGCAGGGCACGGTTCTTTTGGCATAGGGATACAAGGTTCTCGGTCACGTTGAAAATTTCTTGCCGGATGTAGTCATTCATTTGCGCTTCCGTCAGGTATTCACGCTTTAAGGCAAGCGCATTAGTTTTCATCCCGTATTCATGGGCAACACATTTATCAAGTAACTGCTGTATCTTTTTGAAGTTGGTTTCTCTGAAATCTTCCATATACGTTGTGCATTAAAATCGGTTTGGGTTACAAAGATAAGTGATGGATACCGTTTTCAAAGCAAACAAAAGCAGGAGAAAGGAAGAAATATGCAACATCTTCGTTAATAAAGCATAAATATAAGGTTGATAAAACGGCGAAAGTACTCTTTCTTTTTCTTTTCGTCAGGAAGTACACTTTTAGTACGCCCGATAAAAAGAAGAATCCTTGATAATTAGTTGATTACCAAGGATTTGAAGTACCCAGCCCCGGTATACATGGAGGATGTACCCATTGATGTGGAGTACTGGGGAAAGTACGGCAAGACGGACAAGATTCAGATACGGGAGTGTGGAGAGGATGAAGTGACGATTCGACCGAATTTCACTTGGTATGGTTATGACTGCTACCAGAATGAGGGCAAGCTATTCGGAGTTGCATGGACCGGATGGTGCTCTTTCGAGGGCAAGCTGCGCTTTGTCCTGATGCAAAACGGACGGATTATCGAGCAATCCCAGCCGATTGACATCCAGGTAAAGTCTGGACAATGGGATGGTGAATGTATCCAATGCTATGTGACCGTATCTCCCGGAATGTATGAATTGGTCCCGCTATTCCAAAAGAAGGGAGAAAGCACGTGGTTCATGGCAGTGGATTATGAAAACGGCAGCACGCAGGAAGAATGGATGTACGAGGTTCTTCCTCCGGCACCGGATAACCTGCCGGCGCTCCGGATGATGCAGGTCGAGGGTCGAGAGTATAACTCATTCCTGGTAGACGAGGTTCCGGATGGTTCTCCTTGGAACTTGATTTATACCATTTCCAACAAAGGGGAAGGTGCCCTACGTGGTGAGATTCAGGCACGTTGGGAACGTGAGTTCAAGTTGAGGTCTAACTCCTACCGACCGAGTACTAAATACTCCAAGGGGACTGAAAATGACATTGAGTGGAATGATGTTGTCGGTCAGACACAAATAGAAATTCCAAGTGGTACAAGGTTTTGGAAGGGTAAAATAGAGATTCTTCTTCCCAAAGGACGGTTACAGCCTAGACATAATGGTACTGAATATGCTGGAGGTATATTACACTTATATTGGAGAGAGGAAGGAAGCGATAGATGGATACTGCTTCGCCAAGATGCAGACTTTCTGTTTAACAGAAATTTTGATGGCGGTATTTATTCTTTATTGGACAATACAACAAATTATCTGGCTATTTCCCTGTATAGTTGGCGATAAATTTATATCTTTGCTTATGAGAAAAGAATTAGGAAAATGGCTGATGGATATAGCCAAATATATCACAACAGCAGTAATCTTAACTTCGATATTTGGAGATGTTGAGCAGAAATGGATAATCTATCTCGGTGGGATATTAGCTGTAGCTTTTACTTTGGGCTGGGGCTTGTATCTTGTTGGAGATAAAAAGAAAGGAGAATAAAATATGGGAGCATTAATTATGTTCGGTTTGGTTATTGTGATAGCCAATGTCGGAGGGCTTTATTTTTTAAGAAAAGACAAGAAAAAAGCCCATAGGCTAAGTAATCAAGAAAAATGAAAAAAACATCCCATGTCGTTCATTGCGACATGGGATGTTTTTTTTTTGAGGTTCTTTATCACTAATTAAGACCAGGATAGTATATAGGATTATAATAAATACGGATGATAACCTTCATATTTGCTTCTGCTACAAAAGATACAGCTCCAGCATGCGCCCCTCCTCTTGGAGCATTTACATCGCTGCTTATTACATCTATGTATTCGACGGTTGCTTCCGGACGGTATCTTCCGTCAATGCGGATGGTTGATTGGTCAACAACTACGACTACGGAAGCCCCCTTCTCTATTTTGAAACTTCCTGTAGCTCCATTGAATTGATAGCTCTTGGCATGGGTCTCATCAGTCACTTTTACCAAAGCCTCGTAGTTGACCAAAGTTCCCAAATTAGGATTCATGTTCCGTTCGAAAGAGACATCCACTGTCACAAATTCTTGCTTGACAAACCGAGCTATGAATGTACTTCCGGCATGGACGAAATACGTACCAACCTGGGACAGGGAGTGTTCACCCCGAATTTTGAAGATGAATGGAGACGGCTGGAGTCAGTCTTGCAAAAAGATGCTTCCGAGAGGGTGTAAAAATCCATCGGCTGCGTACGCATTCTTTATTATTGTTGTACCTTTGCAGCATAGCGCGGTGGGCGATTGACCCGTAAGCCCGCTCACAGAAAGACTTAAGAACTAAAAAGCTCAAATAATGGAAAGACTGAAAACCACCTTTGCCGGACTGGACTTGAAGAATCCGTTCATTGTCAGCAGTTCGGGATTGACCGATAGTGCCGAGAAGAACCGTCAGCTGGAGCAGGCGGGGGCAGGCGCCATCGTCCTTAAATCGCTTTTCGAAGAACAGATCATGTGGCAGGCCGCCCATCATGCAGCCGAGACGGACTACCCCGAGGCGGGTGACTACTTGCAGGGTTACCTTCGTGCCCACTACCTGGATGAATATACCCGTCTGGTGAAAGAGACCAAGAAGGTATGCACGATTCCTGTGATCGCCAGCATCAACTGCTACACGGACCGCGAATGGGAAGAGTATGCCAAGGTGATCGAACGGGCCGGATCGGATGCTATCGAGCTGAACCTGATGGCGCTCCAGGCATCCGTGGATTATCAATACGGTTCCTTTGAACAGCGCCACATTGATATCCTGAAACACGTGAGGGAGCAGGTGCATGTGCCGGTCATCGTCAAGCTCGGAAGCAACCTGACGAATCCCGTGAAGCTCATCGCACAGCTTCAAGCCAACGGGGCAGCAGCCGTGGTGTTGTTCAACCGCTTCTATCATACGGATATTGACATCGACAAGCTGGAATATACTGCCGGCCACGTGCTCAGTCACGAGAGTGAGCTTGCCAACTCCCTGCGTTGGATAGGCATTGCCTCCGGAGCAGTGGGACGCATAGACTATGCGGCATCCGGAGGTGTGACTTCCGGACGGGACATCGTCAAGAGTATCCTGGTGGGTGCTTCGGCTGTGGAAGTATGCAGCGCACTGTATAAGGAGGGTGCAAAAGCCATTTATCCCATGCTGGAAGCCATGCGCGACTGGATGGCACTGCACGGCTATGAGACCGTCGGCCAGTTCAAGGGCATGATGGCTGCCAAGGACCCCGAGCAGGTGAATGCCTTTGAGCGCACGCAGTTTATGAAATATTTCGGTGAAAAGAAATAAATGTACTTACTCTTTTTTACGCAGACGACGCGGATGACGCAGGTTGTGTAGTCCCTGAAATAATCTCGGGAGATGAACCTTGCATCATCCGCGTTGTCGGTATCTGAGAGGGACGGCATGCGATGCGTCCCCGTGTACAGACAGTGTCTAACTCAATCTATCATGTAAATGAAAAATAAAACATTCTTATTGATTCTTCTCTGCGTCTGCATCGTCACGGTGTTCCCTTTCCTGGGGGAAACCTTGTTCCAAAGCAAGGGGGAGCCGCGTGAAGCCATTGTGGCAGTGTCGATGCTCCAGACGGACAACTGGATTCTCCCCATCAACAATGGTGGAGATATCGCCTACAAACCCCCGTTCTTCCATTGGTGTATCGCAGCCTTCTCAACCCTTACCGGACAGGTGACGGAATATACCTCGCGGTTGCCGTCAGCGCTTGCCATGATTCTGATGGTCGTCTGTGTCTACTTGTTTTATGCCCGTCGGCGAGGAACGGAAGTGGCATTGGTGACAGCCCTGGTCACCCTCACAGCTTTCGAGGTGCACCGTGGCGGATGGGCCTGTCGCGTGGATATGGTGTTGACACTCTTCATCGTGCTTGCCTTGCTGCAGCTCTTCCGTTGGCAGGAGAGGGGCGGACGCGGTTTCCCCTATTGGGCGGTGCTGTGGATGAGTTGTGCGACGTTGACCAAAGGTCCGGTAGGCATCATCCTGCCTTGTCTGGTGACAGGAGTATTCATGCTTCTCAGAGGACGCCGCTTCTGGTATGCGGTCGGTAAGATGGCTGTGATTGCCGTGGCGTCCTGCGTGTTGCCGGCGGTGTGGTATATTGCGGCCTACCAACAGGGAGGGGAGGAATTCTTCAATCTGGTGATGGAAGAGAATTTCGGGCGTTTCATGGGCAAGATGAGCTATGAGTCGCACGTGCATGGCATGCACTATAATTTCATCACGGTCCTGTCGGGGTATGTGCCATACACCTTGTTGCTTGTCATGGCATTGCCGTGGGCGATCCGTCGGTTGCGTGCCTGGCAACGTCCGAAGCATTGGTGGCAGTCGTTCAAGACTTATATCCGGGAGATGGATGAGGCGCGGCTTTTCTCCCTGTTGAGCATTGTTCTTATCTTCGTGTTCTACTGCATTCCCAAGAGCAAGCGCAGTACCTACCTTCTTCCTATTTATCCCTTCCTCGCTTATTTCCTGGCAGAGTTTCTGCTTGGGTTGTCGGGCAGACGGTCGCCGTTGTTGCGTGCCTATGGCGTCATACTGTCTGTTGTCGCTTTTCTGCCGATGCTTGCCTTTTTCCTCATCAAAGGTGGTGTGGTGTCCAAGTTCATCCCGGCTGATAAGGCAGAGTCAAGCTTTGGGCTGATTGTCCATATTATGGAGACTACGCCGATTGACTGGATACATTGGGTTTACATTGTACTTCCCGTAGTGGCAATCTTTATTTTCGTGAAGTATGTAAGGGAGAAGCGCGCCTTGCTTTATCCCGTGTTGGGACTTGTCTTCACCATTTATATCTCGCTCGATTCGGTCTACCAGCCGGAGGTGATGAATGCCAAGTCGGACAAGCCTATTGCGGAAGCTATCCGTGCGCAAGTGCCTGAAGGTAATTTATACAGTTACATTTCCATTGATATGATGCGTTACTTTACGGTGAATTTCTATCTGGGCAACCGGGTACTCCAGTTTGAGAACGAGCAGCCGCGTGAAGGCTACCTGCTTATTGGTCCGAATGACTATGAATCATTTGTCAAACGTCATACGAACTATGAGTTTGAAGAAGTATACCGCAGTGTGAAAAAGAGCTGTGATACGAAGCAACCGATTGTGATGTATCGTTTCCGGATGAAGCATTAAGGGCGAATATGATGATACTAAAAAAGAAGGTGTGTCAAAAAGCGCACCTTCTTTTTTTATGCACAAA
>UMFP01007955.1_pt1 | contig 15925 bp, 15 predicted proteins | sample 1965031 | NCBI WGS metagenome assembly UMFP01 (sample SAMEA4836048, study PRJEB28245) | human gut metagenome | biome: gut microbiome; material: fecal sample | place: Denmark | collected 2008
AACTTCTCGGTAAGAACCCTGAAACTTGGTCAAACTATGATAAAGCCATGCTTCAACGTGTTCCTTACATGATTCATATTCCAGGCTATACTGGTGGTGGTATCTCTAACACCTTTGGTGGTGAGGTTGATGCCCTTCCAACTCTCCTTCACGTTCTTGGCGTTGACACTAGCTCTTATATCCAGATGGGACAAGACCTCCTATCTCCTGATAATAAGCAAACCATCGCATTTAGAACCTCAGGTCAATATGTTACTCCTCAATACACCAGCTACTCTGGTCGACTTTATAACACTCAAACAGGGGAAGAAATTACCAACCCTGATGAGACAACTAAAAAGGATAACGAAGCCATTCGTAAGGCAGTAGCAACTCAGCTTTCGATGAGTGACGCTGTTCAAACAGGTGACCTTCTTCGTTTCTATACGCCAAACGGTTTGAAGCATGTTGATTCTAGCAAGATTTCCTACACTAAACAGATGGATCAACTAAAAGAAATCAATAAAAAGCTGAAAGATAAATCAACCAGCCTCTACAAACAAAAAGGCAATAAATCGACAGCTGATCTATTCAAGACCCCATCTTACAAGGAACTACATCCTGCAGAATCTGAATCAAGCTCAAGTTCAAGTGAATCAGAGTCTAGTAGCTCTTCAACGGAACAACAATAAGCCTTAAAAGCAGTCCTATTTGGACTGCCTTTTTAGATTAAACAATTATCAATCGTACTTAACTAGAAAATCATAATCCTCATAGCACTCGCCTCAAACATATTTCTTGCTAGTTTACTATAAGCGTGATTAAATAGAGTTTGTAAGAAAACTTATAAAGGAGAACAGATATGAATCCAATGGACCTATTTAACCAAGTAAAAGAAATGATCGAAAAGAAAGATTTCGAAGCTGCTAAAAAGTTTGTCGATGACAATAAAGATGATTTGGGCGAATACTTTGACCAAGCTAAGTCACTTGTTTCAGGTAACGAAATGGTTAGTGGAGCTCTAGACAAGATTAAAGGTCTATTCTAAGACGAAGTCCCCTCAATCCTATTGATTGAGGGGACTTTTTATGTTTAGAGTTTCTATTTAGAGACAATGCATAACACAATCTAAGATTCTTTAGAAACACAAAAAAGAGATTCCTAAGGAATCTCTTTTTATTCTATATGACTATAGAATTATTTTTTCAAGTTGTAGAATGATTTCAAACCACGGTATTCTGTTAGTGCAATTTAAAATGCGTATATAATAGGAAGGAAACCTATTAAATAAGGGTATATGCGTGTAAGATATAGACGGTAAAACTCACATAAAGTTACTAAAGTTTACACTTATTGCCCCTTATTTGCCCCCTTTTTCATAAAAAGACTTGGCAGCATGAGCTACCAAGCGACAATAGAAAAAAACAAAAACATTCTGCACGTAATCGTCCAAAAGTACATCTATAGTGTACCTCTATTTAGATTAAATGTCTAATGATTTATCGTTAATACACAAAAAGGCTAGGATAACCCTAGTCTTTTATCGTTCCCAGATTACACCATTATCAGCGTAGCCCACATAATCCACACCGTCGATTGGTTTCATGCCACGACCCTCTATTAGAAGATGGCCGTCTTTATCTCTCCAAAAGTCGAGCATGTCAGCGACATCTTCCCAAGATTGTTCTTTCAATTCTTCTGCATAGACATCTTCGATTAATTGTTTGATTTCTTTTTCAGTCTCAGTCATAAGTGCATACCTTCTTTCTGCAATCAATTCCTCTAGCTCGTTCAAATCCGAGCCTGTAGCATGATTTCTGATAAAGCTACGGGCTGACGAACGTTTTGATAAGTAATTGCGGTGCTCTCTGTTTTGCTCGTTCCATTTTTTAGTTGCTTTTTCTTGTGCATTAGCCATTATGCTACCTCCCAAACTTTTTCAGAAATGTAGTAAGTCCCAATGTTAGAACCGTCAGCTACTACTTCGATACCGTAGTAAGCACCTACTTTGTGCATTACTTCGTTGAAGTTAACCACTTTAGCAGCGTCTAGCACTTCAACCATTGACCACTTGCCAGATTTACGCATTTTAGCTTCGACTGCTTGGAATTTAGCAAGGCTAGTGTCGCTATCTTTGATAGCAGCCCATGCCATTTTCATAGCTCCTGCAATATATTCGATAGCTTTACCGCCGAATTTTTTAGCGGCGTTTTTAGCGATTTCCCATGCGTTTGTCATAAGTTCTTTTTTCATGGTTCTTACTTCCTTTCCTTATCTTCATTTATATTATAGTACATGTACTATAATAAGTCAACACCTTTGATAAAAAAATTTAGATTTTTTGCAAAATAAAAAACCACCCATAAAAGGGCGGCGTCTACCTATGAAGGCTATTCTCAAAACCATATTCATTATAACACAAAAAATAAAAACGCACCAGACCCCGTAGAGTTACTGGCACTTTCCTAGATATATTATACCAAATAAAAAAGCCCCAGCAAAACGCTGAGGCTCGACCACTACCACCATGATATCCCTACTGTGGTCTGAGGGGAGGTGATATACTCCTTTTATTTTATTTTTATTCGTGGTCTAATTATTTACCAGTTTGGCCTTGTGTGGCTTGTGCACGCTCTTCAATAGCCTTAACTACTGAGGCACTAGCTTCATTGATTGCTTTAGAAACCGCTTCGGCGTCGTTTGATTGACTGTATAGGAAACGCTCAAAGTCTGCATCATCCAACTGCAAGCGTTTAGCTCCAGTCGCTTCGAGTGCATCTACTGTACCCATTGAGCCAATACCAAACACACGACCGTTAACAACTGCCACCCAGCCTTCTTTACCGCTTTCGCTACGTACTACAAAATTCATATCTTCTTCCTCTTTCTTTTTCTTAAAACTATCACCAATAATTACTACGTTCTTATCCAAACCAGCGGAAATTCCAGTGCTTGTGAATTGCCACCATTTTGTATGACTCATGTTTGGATAGATTTCCCAAATTGGATGCGGTGTTACATCATAGTTAGGGTAAGCTGCAATCCATAAGCTATTTGGATAACGTGCAGTGATTTGATCTACATACACATTAGCCAATGTATAAGGCTTGTAACTGTAATAGATAGGCTCAAAGCCGTTTGACTTACAAACATCCATAAATGCTAGGACTGCATCGGTGTTAGCTTGCTTGTCTCCACTTGCTCCATCCTCATAGTCACATACAAGGTATTTAGGTCGTGATGGTAGATTGTTAACAAAGTAATTCGCTTCAGCTTGTGCTGTCCCTACATCACCACCGAAACGGGCGAAGTGGTAGTAACCGATACAGTTACTTGTGTTAGTTTGTTGTGCCATTACTGGACTAAGCCAACCGACACCCTCCGAAACCTTAATAATAGTGTTTCTAGTGCCAGCCGCTTGGCAAATTTCAGTGAGGTCTGCTGATTGGTAGGCTGATACATCGATAAAATAATCACCCTTGGCCATGCCTTCGGTTTCCGAATCGTCTTCGGCACCATCGAATGGCAATTCAAACCAACCAACCATTTGTTGACCTGGTGCACTCCAGTCGATATAACTGAAATTACCAGCACTATCGAGGTTGCGTGTTACCTTACGTGTCCAACCGCCATTATAGAGGCAGTCAGCGTTACCGTCGATATTCTGTTCGACTGTAGTAACTGTGCCATCTGGGTTTTCTGCAACCACAAAGCCAATGTGTCCAAATTGATGGTATGGCAAGCAGCTAGTTACCCAAACACTACCTACTGGTGGATTGTTAGAACCGTTAAAACGTGTGACTTTAAGCCCTAGACTTTCAGCACGGTTTAAGCCGTCAATCGCATTCATGTAGCTGAAATCAAGATTAAATAGACCTGCATACTGTAAAACGTAGTCAATCAAAGCTGCACATTGCCCGCCATAAGGGTTAGTGGGAACAGTGACACGTTGATTAACTAGGCTCTCAAGCGTGTTTAATAACTGTGTTTTAGATGTCATAGTTCTCCTTTCTCATAATTATTTTTGAATACTCTGTTTAATTTCCGAGAGCATTTCCTCCAACTTTTCGACCTTCTTCTTCAACTCGTCAATTTCACTTGTAGGTAATTGAGATTTCGTAACCAATGGATCTTCCGCGAATTTATTTTGTTCTAGAACCTGTAGGAAAAAGTTGTTATATGTTGGAAATAGCCCATACGCTTGATTGATAGTCAATGATGAAGATTGTTTACCTTTAATTTCACCAATATCACGGCCGATGGCTTCAATGGCCTTGCTTAAATTGCTCATAAATCAACCTCCTTAGAGGGTGTTTTTAGCTGTGTTATATACACTCACAAGGTCTTCTTGCTCGATTGTGTCGATACGAGTTCCCAATTCGGTCATTTTTGAGATGATGCCACTATCAGTATTGCCACCCGCTGCTTCGATGTTATCAGCAATTTCCTTGAGTGTGTTAAGGTTTTCGGGGGCTCCACCAATGATATCGGCTTTCGCTTGCGTGATTGCAGTATTAAGTTGGTCTTGAGTGATGCCGTTAGCGGTCACTTCCCCTTTTTCAGCCTTGCCAGCCAACGCTGTTTTAATTTCTTTGATATCAGTCCCAACCGCTGTGGCAAAATCATGTAATTTACTCATTTATTTTCCTTTCAAATTTTAGCTAGGTTATAGATGTTTACGAGGTCTTCTGTTGGTTCACTGCCACCAGTAATCAACCCGGACTCTCGCAATTCATCCGCTAGTAGTTTTAGTTTAGGGCCTTTGTCCGATGGGATAGCACTGTCCACATTCAGTGAGTTCTTCACTTTCACTTTGAAATTGTTAGATGGGAAAATGTGCCCTTCCAGTTTAATTTCAAGGTAGTAAGTGCCAGTAGCTACTACACTGCCCATTGAGAATGAGAATACCCCACTTTCAACGGTAACGTCTTGATAGAGTGCTACTGTTTCATCGTTGGAAAGTGTGAGCTTACCAGTGCCGGACAGATTCATGCGTTTTCCATCGTACCCTAGAATTTCAAAACCAAATACAGAAGTGGTGTCCCCAGATTTTAGGACATTACCCCCGTCAATTTGGTTAATAGAGGTCATGAGTTTTGCCATAAGCTAGTCCTCATGAGGTTTAGTGTAGGATAGTGCTCGCTCGCTATCGCTAAGACCTTTCGTTGTTGGGTCTGGGAACATATTCCAGACATTGAATAGCGTCAACCCCACCAAATATGGATTGGACAAGAATTTTCCAAGCAATCCAAACAATGCCCCCCAGCTAGTAATATCTTCAAATTTGATGCCAAAATAAGCCAAAACTGGCAACACCAAGGCGAGTGCAAAACGTGTTACAAATGCACGGTTTTTAAAACGAACAGACCAATTAATTTTCATGTTAATTCCTCACTTCTAAATTAATGTATTTCTTATAAAGGGCATCAATGTACCCGTTGCCACCTAGTTTTTTATAGCTACTGTGCATTTTGTGAATTACATCGGAATTGTGAACAGTGGTATATCCACGCTCTAATTCTTTGTTAATGTCACGCTCAAGGCGTAGATACATAGTTACCAAATGCGCTTCATCATGCACTACCAGCTTGTCGTTTAACTCGTTGATTTTCTCGCCGTTGAATTTTCCTAATTCTTGAACGACTTCAACGGATTCTTGAATAGTGTTTAATTCCCCTTTTAACTCACTAAACTGCTCTTTGTTTAAGTTCGCTGATTTACTAGCTTTCATCCCAAACCAGCCCGTCGCTACCACACCCACGGTTGGGGCAAGGTGAGCGATTAAATCTGAAACATTCAATGAGCAACACCTCTTTTAACTATTCTTTTGTCAATTGAGCCAAGAGCTCGTCATCCTCAACCATAAGAGCGATTTGCTCTTTTACTTTTGGTTTCAAAACTTTAGGAACTTTTGCGAATGGGTAATACCCTGCGACAATGTTGATTGCAAATAATTTAGCCATCATATCTTTTTCTCTTTCTATTACTTCTTTAGTTATCTTTAGTTTCAACGATAGACGTTTCAGCCAAATCTTCATCAGTTAGTACCTCTTTCTCGTACAATTTAGAAATGACGTTGATTAGTGTAAGCTGCGCTGTCTTCGATTGCTCTTGCTGTTTCGTCATTTGCGCTTCCATCTTAGCGATGGTCTCAGCGGCTTTTTCGTTTAGAACGTTGTATTCTTTGATTTTGTCATCAAGTTTGTTAAATCGTTCTGTTTCAGCACGTTGTGGGAAATTCTCTTGATAAATTACCTCTAGTGCTGCACTCAATAATTCAGTGTTTGACAAGTCGATTTTTTCGACTGGCAAAAAGACGGGAACAATAGCCCCGTCTGTGTTTTTCAAAACCACCTTGGTGGCGGACGCTGCACCGCTTGCATCGTATTCTTGAGATTTTGAAGCGTATTCAAATTTCATAGATTAACCTTTCTATACCTTAATTATCTAGTTTTAAAAAAGGTTTTTTTGCCCTTTTTAAATAACAAAAAAAGAACATTGTAAAATGTTCTTAATGAATATAATTAAACAACGTCATTCCATCTTTTGTCAGAGCTATATAGAACACCTTTCCTTCTTCAAATTCTGGTTGTGTAGCATATATCAAATGATTGTCAATTAATTCGTTGACAACTGACACTGCTTCATCCTCAAGATTCATTTCCTTTACAAAATAAATACTCCAATCTCCCTCAAGTCGCCATGTCCCATCTTCTGTATTGCGATGCTTCCCGTGCGGTACATTCATCTCAAAAGATTTGAACTGTTCAAAACAACTGATTAAATACAAAGCTTGAGCTGAAATTCTTTGGAAAAGTCTAAGGTGAAGCTGATATTGATTAAATAGCTCTTTGTAGTGTTTTTTGGCAATGATACGTTGAAGTGTACTTCCAAGTAAAGATACCGTTTCTTTATCTGGTGGAAATCCTTCTAAGATTTTAAATAATTGATTGATAATGACATTTCCATACGGGTCTGCAATTATATTTTTTAAATCTTCAAAGGCCTGTTCAATATCATCAACTTTATTAAGATACTCATTGAGCAAATATGCTTGTTTCGTTTCTCTGATTCTGTCATTGATTTCCGAATTAATACTTAATAAAGGAATAAAAATATCAGAGACACCTCCGGTAACTGTACTAGCCAAAGAAGAACCCACTTCTTTAGCTGTATCTTTAAAAGCTTCTCTCTTTATCATTGACACCTCATGCGTTTCTAATTTCAAATTTGAAAGTTTTTCATCTAGCGTTCCCATCTTTTTTCTCCTTGATTTTTTAATCATTTTATCGAATTAAGATGGTTAATTCAAGCTAGCTTGGGAATGGATCTGTGGCAATCCATGAAATAGTAGTACCAACTGTTTATAGCATGATTGTGAGTTGACCTAAATATGCTGTATCTTTACCAGTGCCTAAAACTACAATACTGCTACTATCCTTATTAATTTGGACGTGAGCATCTGTGTTAGTACCGATAGACCAGCCAGAAATTGTAAACATGTACCCTTGCGGCGCCGTAAACACCGTGGCTGGCAATTCAGCCATTTTCATATCCCCACCCGTACCAGTAAAATTATATTTAACCGTCAACACATCTCCGACACGCTTATAGAAACTACCTTCTACTCCAGCGGGTTTCCATCCAGTGTTGATTAGATTTGTGTTCTCGTTTTTGGCAAACTCTTTCCATGGCTCCCAATCATCAGTTTTTTTTGACCATCGGTGGTGTCTGAAAAATAATTGGCCATTGTTGCCCCAGAAAATCTGGATAGCCTCTTTAAATCCATCGGTATTTTTTCCATAATTGCTGTAATGGAATAGATACCCCCACTGGCCGTTAGGGTTGCCCGGAGCTGATTTATCAATGTAATACTGGCCAGGCTGGTCAAGATAGTTAGCGTTGGTAACGTTAGGTTTGCCATCTATCCATTTTGGAGCGCCGTTATTGCTAGTTAATTGATATTGCTGAATTTGACTGTTGTTAGCATAGATATCACCTGCAACATCAAGAGCCCCACGCTCTCGTACTTTGGCAACACCTAAACCGGATTGATCATAAGAAAGCGCCACGCTCTCAACGGGAACATCCGCCTTGAAGCTTGCGGAAGTGAATTTGTCTTCTAAGACTGCCAAAATTTGCCATGATTTATTAGCTGCATATACACCCGCTAAATTAACAGAGGAATTGACTAGGCTTGAAACACCAGCCCAATCACCAGAGGCGGGACCGGTGTCTGTTGTGTAACTATCCTTGCCATAAGGCGTCACCTTGAAGGTTAATTTCATGGTGTTTTTTTGAACGCCATTAACAGTTAGCGGCGCAACCTTAGCATTCCTTAGAACTTGCAAGGTGCTTGATGTAGCACCAACCCTTGTCACGTCAAATTTCAGCGATGGTGCGAAATATTCTAGGATAGTAATTGTTTTCTCAATCGGTGCGCTTGTACGCCCACGGCTATCAGTAACAGTCGCTCTAATGGTTAATTGGCCGTTAAAATTCATAATCCCAAACGTGCCACCGTTAGAGTTAACTGATTGATTACCCCCAACGATTTCAGCTCTATAATTTTTAATTGTCGAGCCGTAAACCCCAGCGGCGCCGTCAAATGTCACTCTAATGTCTGACATGATTTGGACGAAGTGCTCCGAGCTTGTAATGAGATTCCCCGCTACTGCATTAGTATCCGTCAATGTTATCCCAGATAGTTTTGGTTTGATGTCGTCAGCGACAGTAAGTTGTAGACGTTTGATGTCTCTCGACGCCTCTCTGCCGTTTTCATAGGCAATAATAGTAACCTCGCCAAAACCGCTGGTGTTATCTGTAAGTTGGTTGTACAAAGCAGGTTCTGGTGTCCATGTATAGCTGGTTTCAACATCGTCTCCGGCAATCTTTTTGTCGTAACTCCCAAATCGCACCCAAATTGAATGCCTATAAGTATTCTGCTTACGGTTGATGTTGATCGTCACTGGTTTTCCGATAACGGCTGTAATATCGCTTGTAGAGCTCCCTCGTGGGATGTCGGTTAGTTTGTATGAACTTCCGCTAACTGTTAGCGTATTCGGGCTGTACCCGCCGCCACCAGTAAACTGTGCCACGAACCCGAACGTTCTCGCACCGTCCCCGTCGTGTCGAATGGTAACCGTTTCATCAATCAGTGGAATTATTTGATTAGCCCCTAGCACACTAGGACTACCAGACCAATTTAGACGTCTATTTCCGTCAAAGTCGATAAAAGCGCTACATGAGTAGCCGGTAAATGTAGCTGCTGTGTTTAACAGTGCTAATTGAAATCTGACTTGACTTGTGTTAGCGGTTTTATCTTGACTTACTTGGTCAACCCAAAGCCTAAGCCTAAAGCCTCTATCACTATTACTCCAAAATTCAGCCAATTAAAATCCTCCTACATATCGAATGACATTCATGTCTGGATTGATGTGATATTGTTCTTCACGATATCGCCCGACTTGAATGGTTTTCGAGAAGATACCGTTTTCGATGTGAATGACACCTTGTGAAATGTACATTACTTCAACCCCAGAACTAAACATCGAAATGCGTCCATTAGGGTTAAACATCATACTTGAGCTACCGTCATTTTTACCGATTACAAGTCCGTCGTTTGATGAACTCATGTATGTGTCGATGAAATTCCAACGATCAGACAGCTCACCTAAATTCTTAGCGATGGTTGACACCCGCTGACTTGAACTAACCAAAGCTTTCTCAGCTTCAGCACGCTCGGTTTCGTTTGATTTAACGAAATCTTGGTATGTTTTAATCCAATTGTTCAAGATTTCAGCGCTTGCTTTAGCTTCCATTTCAGCTTGAATGATTCCAGCTCTCTCATTAAGCGCATTAATCTGCTCAAGCGTCAATGCACTGTCAGCCTTGTTGTTTAGTTGTTTTTCTAAATCTCTAGGGGACGCCTGCCACGCCCTGTCAGTCGTGCCTTCGTAACAATCCAATTCGGTGAAGAATAGCAACGACCGACTGCTGTTAGTAGTGCCCGTGTTATCGACACGGATGAAACCTTCATCACATTCACCAGAATTGAAAGTGAAGTGAAATTTCTTAACGCCACTTGTCGATGGCGAACCATCGAAATGCTTGATGTTAACTACTTTGCTAAACACTTCAGTTTCGTTTGATTGACGACCAAGAAAATAGATATCCATTCCCTTTAGGTTACCGCCTGCCAAAATCGAAATGTTAAGTGAATAGTTAGCATTCCGTTTCACTGGAAATCTCAACGTGGCGCTAGGCGTTGTTGTTGTTGTTGTTGCTAACAAAAACATTGGTTTCGAGCCATTGTAATAGAGTGAGTGGCTTGAAACAGATAGATTCGAGTTGGGTTGTGACGCTTCCCAATATCCCCAACCATCCAAGTTATCCGGAAAGGATGAGTTAGTTATTAGGTTTTCACCACCAACCGACACGCTACCAACCATATCATTCCAAGTGTAGTCAGCTGGGTTTGTGCTATCTGCTTGGTTGAAGTTGGTACATACGCCCAAATAGCGTTTGCTGCCATTCTGTGTCAGACTGAAACCATCTCGCCCATCGGCGCTGTCAGCGTAAGCGAAATGGACGTAAGGTGTTCTTCCGTCCGCCCCAGCTTTACCGGGGATGCCATCACGCCCATCGCTGCCCTTCCACTTGCTCCAGCGGTAATCTTGCGGGTTTTGACTATCAATAGCATTAAAGTCTTGATACATACCGATAAATGGCTTGTTAGTGTCTGTTTGACTAAAACCACCACCGATTGTGGTATCGGCATAAGCGATGTGGGTATACTGTGTTTTACCATCAGCGCCCTTTGCACCCGGTATCCCTTGGATTCCTTGTGGGCCTTGCAAACCTTGTGGACCACGCTCACCCTGTGCCCCACGTTCGCCTTTTTCGCCCTTGTCCCCTTTTTCACCAATTTTAGATACTGAATATCCAGTTTCGTTCGTGTTGTCGGTGTAAGTCCAAACCGTCTTAGTCCATAGGTATTGCCCTGCTGGCACGTTAGGCACTTGGCTATTCCAACCGCTTGTTGGAGCGGTTGTTCCTGATGTTCCGACTGCGTAAGTGATCGTGGTTTTTTTAATTCCCACGCCATCCTTACCAGCGATACCGTTATTACCATCGTTGCCGTCTCTTGCTACGTAGGTTTTTTGATACCCAGTTTCAGAGGTGTCATCAGTGTACGTCCAGACTGTTTTGGTCCAAAGATACTTGCCTTTAACCAATGCCGGTGGATTTGCTGTCCAGTTAGTAGGCTGGGTTGTTTCGTTGTCAGATAGTCCATAGGTTACAGTGATATTCTTGATACCTACCCCGTTTTTGCCGGGCAGACCGTCGTTACCTTTATCACCTTTAGGACCTCGTTCGCCGTCAACGACCTCGGTAAATGTAACCTCTGCACTTGCTGCTAACTCATCATCAAGATAGGCCTCAACCGTAACTTGCAAGGTGTTCTCAAAATCTGATGGTCTAACAACTAACTGATTACCAGTACCGATAATCGCATCACCATTTTTGTAAAAGAGTAGCGGTTGATAAACCTTGCCGTTTCTCTCAAGGGATGCCTTCAACACACTTTGACCAACGTTATTCTTAAACGTAGTCCCATTATCGGTTGAAAGTTTCAACTCGTAAGGCACGGCCTTTTCAGCCAATTTAGCCATGCGAGTCAACAAGCTATCAGATACCTTGTTTTGAAGCGCTTGGAAGTTAGCGAAAACTGTTTTATTTTCAACAGGGTTAGAAAAACTAATCTGTTGCTCACTAACACGGGCTTCAAGCATAAGCATAGGTGAAAAACCGGTGTCTTGAATTTTAACAGTGTCCCCAATATCTAAATCAAGGAAACCATCAACTTCATAAGTAATTGCTGGGTAACAGAATTTGCGTAAGTTTCTCAGCGCTGTTGAAATCAGCACATCTTCACTATCCGTCTCAACTTCCATATCCTTACGAATCCAGTTATCGTTGGTTTCCTTACCAGTCAAAACAGATGGATAGAGACGTTTCGAAATCGGGGCAAATAGTAAGCTGCCTTCAAGGTAGAACTCTACCTCGCCTTTTTCGTTTTTCCACTCTTGTTTTTTCTTTGGATCGATAACGACTTCGACAGTGCTAACAGAAACCTCTTTAGTTTCTGCTTCTGGCGCTGTAACGTTTGGTGTGCTACCTGTTTCAGTCCTACCCTCAACAGTTTTGCCTTCTTTTAATTCTGGCGGATAGCACAACGTCTCAATAGCGCCTAGATAGGCACTGGCAGGATAGCTGTTTTGGACAACGTATTGACGCCCAGCATAGTTTTGTTCTAAAACCGTAACAGTGCTGCCGTTGTTGGCTACGATAATTGAAACGTGCCCCCAAACTGATGTACCTTGATAAGCATTGTATGGCTTAATGTTGGCAATAGCCCCAGCTTTTAGCTGGTTGGGGTTGCTAGGTCTAACAACACTCCAACCGAATCTGTCCCATGCGTAGTCAGTACCAATCTTGCCCGCTGCCATACCAGCACCAATCAAACCAGATAGACCAGTGACACCACCACCAAGACCGGGACCGCCTAATTTCATTGAATACCACGCCGCCAATGCGTAACATTGACCACTACCAACTCGACGGCCTTTTAAACCGTGCATTTCGTTGATAACGGCGATAACCTTATCAGCCTTAACCGTTCTTGTAACTGGTTGATTAGGTTGTGTGACTTGGTTATTTGGTTGTCTCCACAAATCATCGAGCTTATCCAAGATATTTCCATTCGTTCGGTTGATACCGTTTCGGATATCTCGCATAAGAGCGATGTAGTGAGCGTATCCAGCAGCAGCATAATCATAAAGAGCCCCACCGATTCGGAAGAGCCCTTTTGTGTATTCTTCAATATTCTGCTTGCCTTTGACGCCGTACATTTTACGACCGCCACTTGTCTGCTCTGCTAGTAGATAAGTGTAGTCCTTCATGTAATCGTCAACACTAGCATAGTGCATATAAGTCCCGCCCTCGTTAGCAGGTCTAGCACTGCCGGTTGTTACTACAACACCACTAGGGCGAGTCTGAGCACTCCCAGTAATACCACCCCAGTTGTTGTCTCGTTTAGCTACGTTTGAGGCACCCCACCAAGACTCAAGATAGAGTTGAGCCAAGACACCCGACGGCAAGAGATTGCGTTGGACACATAGATTCAAGATGGTTTGCACCAAAGCAGCACTCAATGGGTGCCCAGCGTAAGATAGATTGCCCCCAGTGTATTTCTTGCCCCCACTAGCTACTTGACTAGTAGCTGGATTTGAAACCTTACTTGTCTTCTCTTTCGTTTCCTCTTTGCGTCCAATCGGCTTGACAGCATTGTAGATTTTTGTCTTGTCGATACTGCGTTTAATGCTCTTGATGTTTTTACCATATTTAATCACGATATCGCTACGCTTACGACCGACACCTTGATTTTTATCATCATGAGCCTTATAGACGTTTAAAACAAATTCATCAAGTTGACTATCAGCTTGTAATTTCGTTTCAAATTCGATTTCAGCATCGAAGTTTCGAGCTAACGAAATCAAACGAGCAAGGGCAGTTTCTTGCCCCTCCCATTCCAATGTTTTCTTAGCGTCCTTGATTTGATTGATTCCCAATCTTACCTTAGACAACCCCAACGTGCCCCATTCGTCCAAGTATTCCTTGAATGTCATGGGTTTCGTTGCCTTGTACGCTCCTTGGTACTCAAGTAATAGCTCAAGGCTCAGATTTTCACAATAACAACGGATAATGTGCTCATCTTCTTCAATTTTCATCACATTAAAGAGATATGACCTCTTTTTGTATCGAAAACTAACAAATGAGCGTTCGTTTAAGTGTTTGTAAGCTTTTTCGACTACTGTATCTGACTTGATTTTTTTCTTAAAGACCGAAAACTCAAATACAGATGTGCCTGACTCAAGGGAACGAGTCCATTTGTCGTTAAAAAAATTCAAGGTGGTTTGCTTCTCGTTGTCTATATAAGCAACTTTTTGCAAATTATTGTTATGAATGGTTAATAACATTAAATCCACCTTTCTTCAAATTCAATGGTTACGCTAGGTTTCCTATTAGCCCATGACGATTGAATGATTTCCAACTCTGATTGCCCCGGTGGCAACACTGGCCACAATGAGCCATCAACAATCTGATCTAAATTAGGTAGATTGTTGAGATATACTATATCCGTCTCGCTGTTAATGACTAGCGAGCTACCTTGTGAGTATCTATTAGGAATATCTTTTGTCCCGTTGACGAAATCTTTTCGATAAACAAAAGCATCTAAATACATGTGGGTTGGCGCCGGTCTATCATTACCAAATGCCCCTAGTGCTACGTGTACTTTAGCTGACTTTTTCCCTTTGATTTCTGGAACTTTGAACTTTGGATAACTGCCACGCCAAAAAACTTGTATTTCTTCATCCCGACGCTGTAAGTCAGATTGTCCACCGTCTTTATTGAACGGGTTTTCATGCGCATTGTGAGTGGCCCAAAAAGTGCCCAATTTGTGCATGTTGTAACCGCCTATACCGTTAGAGGTTAATAGGTTGTATTCAGTGGTCAAGCCATTTCCACGCTTGATTGTCTCAACACCGTACAAAAATTCACCGGTCTCTGAGGTGATTGAAATTTTGATAAAACCAACTTGATTAGCTGGGTTTACCCAAAAAATCTGTCTCCACCACATATACTCATTGATAGAGCCCCGTTCTCCTGTGCTATCCGCTGGGATATCCCATGTAAGAGATGCAGCGTTATTGATTTCTCGACCACTCCCACGGTTTGTTAACGCTAAGTGTGGTCTATCCCACGCATTGACAATCCCAAGTGTTCCGTTAAGGTTTTGAAGCGTATCATTTAAGATACCAACGTTTTTCTTGCCCTCCGCTAACCCTTTGACAATCCAGCCATTTGAAACGTAATCAAACAGAATTTCAGAATGTTTGTAAGGCTCCACGTCCACTTCCTCAGTGTTCCCAACCTCGAATGCGAATTTTTCGTTAACCAATCCATAGTAACCGTTATCACCGTTGGCTTTTAATGTAATAATCGGATAAGCATTCTCTGAGCCTTGGTTATCGATAGAGAAAATCATTTTCCCTTTATCTTCTCGAAAATCAGTAACACGCTTGTAAGTAGTCGAATGTGCTACTCCGTCCGGTACGATAAATTCAATCGTTGCTTGGTCGTACCAATCAGAGATACCTCTGAGATTGACCTCACCTTTAACGAGTGCCAAATAATAGCGGTCAGGCTCCGTTGGTAAAAAGAGCTTAACCGCTTCTTTGGTATGTAGCACTCTGGCAGCTTCTTCCCGAACTCGGTAAAACTGCCCATTGTCAGTCGGTGCTGGTTGATTAGGATCAATAAATGTCATATCAGCCAAATCTCTAGTGGCTAGGCTGACTGTAACCTTAATCTTCTTAGCACCAATATTAACGTGTTGAACATTAACGCCAATCGATGGCGCTGAATCTGTTGAGATAGACCGCTCATTTCCTATCTCATGCTCTACTTTGATAAGCTTGAAATAGTTGTTTAGGTCATATCCATTGAATTGAAATAAAGCCATTATTCAAGCCCTCTCATTCGTTTGTAAGTAAATTCTTGCGCTTTTTGATAACTGCTCATGTCATCGGCTGCCGCATAAGCAAACTCACGACCGTTAATGTTAAGCGAAATCGGACGTCCTACTAGATCAGTGATAACGTCAAGCGCTTGCTCCAATCTGTCCATTCTCGCATCGTCCGCCATTGACAAATCAATGCTTCCTCGCATCTTGCCACCTTCGAAACTATCAAAGATATTGTTATCTTCAAAAAGGTCACGGGCGCTGATAGCATAACGGCTAGCAGTATCAATCATGTCAGCAATTGATGATTTGACGTATTTAACACTCTTATCAATACCAACGGCCAAACCTTGACCG
>UMFP01020199.1_pt1 | contig 15794 bp, 10 predicted proteins | sample 1965031 | NCBI WGS metagenome assembly UMFP01 (sample SAMEA4836048, study PRJEB28245) | human gut metagenome | biome: gut microbiome; material: fecal sample | place: Denmark | collected 2008
CGGAGATGTGGGAGAAATCGGTTGTTTCTTGAGACAGACAGGCAATGATGCCTTCCACGCGCATATTGACCAGATTCTCGATGTTCCGCTTTTCGTGCTCGTAAGATTCGTGTGATGTGGTGATAATCACAAAGTATCCGTTGGCGATAGCCATGTTTTCTATCCCGTTCAGGATAGAAGCAAAGAAATGGGTAACAATATCAGGAACTATCACTCCGATAATACGTGGTGCATTTTTCCGCAGGCTCATGGCAAAAGGGTTGGGGCGATAATTCATCTCTTTGGCTAGTTCCTTTGCTTTGGTACAAAGCTCACGACTGATTTCAGGGCTGTCTTTCAGCGCCCTGGATACAGTGGGAATCGAGACGCCCAATGCTTGGGCAAGATCCTTGAGTGAAGTATGTTTCCGGTATTCCATTTAAAGGTCTCTGACTTTGAATCTTTTACAAAGAAAGCACATTTCCGGATAAATAAAAGCATTGGAAGCAATATTTTTTACGTAAACCGTTACGTTGCTTTTTACGCTCTCCTTTGACCGACGGCAATCTTTCCTGACCTATTTTTGCTGCATACAAAACTATTTAAAACCTAAAAGTATGCAATACCATGAAATCGGAAAGACGGGGATGAAAGTTTCCTCTCTTAGTTTCGGAGCTTCTTCCTTAGGGGGAGTTTTCCATGATTTGAAAGAAAAAGAAGGTATTCAGGCAGTGGCTACTGCTATTGAATCAGGAATGAATTTTATAGATGTCTCTCCTTATTATGGACACTATAAAGCGGAAACAATGCTGGGAAAAGCATTGAAAGAGCTTCCTCGCGACCGTTATTATCTCTCTACAAAGGTAGGACGTTATGGAAAGGACGGGGTGAATTTATGGGATTATTCTGCTAAACGTGCTACCAAGAGTGTATATGAGAGTATGGAACGTCTGAACATAGACTTTATCGACTTGATAAATGTGCACGATATTGAATTTGCCGATTTGAATCAGGTTGTTAATGAGACACTGCCCGCTTTGGTGGAATTGCGTGAGAAAGGTGTCGTAGGTCATGTTGGAATCACCGACCTGCAACTGGAAAATCTGAAATGGGTGATAGACCATGTCCCGGCAGGTACGGTTGAATCTGTCCTTAGTTTCTGCCATTATTGCCTGTGCGATGATAAACTGGCTGACTTCCTGGATTACTTTGAATCTAAAGAAATAGGTGTAATCAATGCTTCTCCGCTTTCAATGGGACTATTGAGCGAACGGGGTGTTCCCGCTTGGCATCCGGCTCCGAAACCATTGGTAGAAGCTTGTCGCAAAGCAATGGAACATTGCAAAGCGAAAAACTATCCGATAGAGAAACTTGCCATGCAATTCTCTGTCAGCAATCCTCGTATTGCTACCACTTTGTTCAGTACGACTAATCCTGAAAACGTGAAAAAGAATATCGCTTTCATCGAGGAACCGGTTGATTGGGAACTCGTTCGGGAAGTACAGGATATTATCGGAGAGCAGAAACGCGTAAGCTGGGCAAACTCATAAAACAGAACCGTTCGTATGGACTACACAATTATTGATGCACATGCTCATCTGTGGTTACGGCAGGATACGGTCGTAGATGGACTCCCTATCCGAACGCTTGAAAACGGCCGTTCGTTATTTATGGGAGAAATCCGGCAGATGGTTCCACCTTTTATGATAGACGGAGTGAATAGTGCGGAAGTCTTTCTGTCGAATATGGACTATGCGCAAGTGTCTGCCGCTGTCATTACACAGGAATTTATTGATGGCATACAGAATGAATATTTAGCCGAGGTTATTGCCCGTTATCCCAATCGTTTCTTTGTATGCGGAATGTGTGAGTTTCGTAAACCGGGATTTCTGTAACAGGCAAAAACACTTATAGCCAAAGGTTTTAAAGCTATCAAGATTCCCGCACATCGTCTGTTGCTGAAAGAGGGCAGGGTGATGCTGAATAGCCAAGAGATGATGCAGATGTTCCACTATATGGAAGAGCGGAATGTGATGCTTTCCATTGATTTGGCGGATGGGACGACACAAGCTCCTGAAATGGAAGAGATAATTCAGGAATGTCCCCGGCTGAAGATAGCTGTCGGACATTTCGGGATGGTCACGTTGCCGGATTGGCTCGAACAGATAAAGTTGGCACGCCACCCGAATGTAATGATTGAATCCGGAGGAATCACGTGGCTTTTCAATGATGAGTTCTATCCGTTCAGAGGCGCGGTTAAGGCTATTCGTGAAGCGGCAGAATTGGTAGGAATGGAGAAGCTGATGTGGGGTTCGGATTATCCGCGTACTATTACGGCTATCACTTACAAAATGTCCTATGACTTTGTGCTGAAATCACCTGAATTGTCAGAGAAGGAAAAAGCGCTTTTCCTAGGAGAAAATGCCCGGAACTTCTATGGCTTTACAGACCTTCCCGTGCTTCCTTACATCAAGAACATGTCTGAATGATTGAGAAAATAACCACATTGTGAAACAATATTATACCATGAAAAAAAATACATATACAATACCTCTGGCTTTGGTCTTCTGCCTTTTCTTCTTGTGGGCGATAAGCAGTAATCTGCTTCCTACGATGATACGGCAGTTAATGAAGACCTGCGAGCTGAATACCTTTGAGGCTTCCTTTACCGAAACGGCCTATTGGCTGGCCTATTTTATTTTCCCGATTCCCATAGCTATGTTTATGAAGCGATATAGCTATAAGGCGGGAATCATCTTCGGACTGATATTGGCTGCTATCGGTGGTCTGCTGTTCTTCCCGGCAGCTATCCTGAAGGAGTATTGGGCTTACCTTTGCATCTTCTTCATTATTGCCACCGGAATGTGCTTCCTGGAAACAGCCGCCAATCCGTATGTCACCGTTTTAGGAGCTCCCGAAACAGCTCCTCGCCGACTGAACCTCGCCCAATCTTTCAACGGGCTCGGTGCTTTCATCGCCGCCATGTTCCTAAGTAAGCTCATTCTTAGCGGAACTCATTATACACGCGAAACTCTTCCGGTTGATTATCCGGGTGGTTGGCAAACCTATATTCAATTGGAAACGGATGTAATGAAACTTCCCTACCTGATACTGGCTCTGTTGCTTATTGCCATAACCGTTGTCTTTGTATTCTCCAAACTGCCGAAGATTGGAGATGAGGGCGTCGAAAATTCTTCGGAAAAATCGGATAAAAAAGAAAAGCTGATTGATTTTGGCGTACTGAAGCATTCGCATCTGCGTTGGGGAGTCATCGCACAGTTCTTCTATAATGGCGGACAAACGGCTATCAATAGTCTTTTCCTTGTATATTGCTGTACGTATGCCGGACTGCCCGAAGATACGGCGACTACTTTCTTCGGATTGTATATGCTCGCTTTCCTTTTAGGCCGTTGGATTGGTACGGGATTGATGGTAAAGTTCCGTCCGCAGGATATGCTGTTAATCTATGCACTGCTGAATATTCTCCTGTGCGGAGTGGTCATGATATGGGGTGGAATGGTTGGATTGTATGCAATGCTGGCTATTTCTTTCTTTATGTCTATCATGTATCCTACGCAGTTCTCCTTGGCATTGAAAGGATTGGGAAACCAGACAAAGAGCGGTTCGGCTTTTCTTGTCATGGCGATTGTGGGCAATGCCTGTCTCCCGCAGTTGACGGCTTATTTCATGCACGCGAATGAGCATATCTATTATATGGCATATTGCGTGCCGATGATTTGCTTTGTCTTCTGTGCCTATTACGGTTGGAAAGGCTATAAAGTAATCGATTAATAAACTTATTATCAAACATATCAAATGAAAGCAGTTCAAATTGTCAATCCCTTTGAAATGAAGGTGGTTGAACTGGAAAGACCGACTGTTGGAGCCGGTGAAGTATTAGTAAAAATCAAGTATGTAGGCTTTTGCGGGTCAGACTTGAACACGTTCCTGGGCAAGAATCCGATGGTGAAATTACCCGTGATACCGGGGCATGAAGTAGGGGCGGTAATTGAAGAAATCGGCTCGGGTGTTCCGGCAGGTTTCGAGAAAGGAATGAATGTGACGCTGAATCCTTACACTAATTGCGGTAAATGTGCTTCCTGTCGGAATGGTCGTGTCAATGCCTGCGAACATAACGAAACGCTGGGAGTGCAACGCAATGGAGTGATGTGCGAATATGCCGTATTGCCTTGGACAAAGATTATTCCGGCAGGCAATATCTCTTCCCGTGACTGTGCGTTGATTGAACCGATGAGTGTCGGATTCCATGCCGTATCACGTGCGCAGGTAATTGATAACGAATTTGTGATGGTGATTGGCTGTGGCATGATCGGTATAGGCGCAATTGTACGTGCTGCCCTAAGGGGAGCAACGGTAATTGCTGTCGATTTGGATGACGAAAAACTGGAACTGGCGAAGAAAGTCGGTGCATCTTATGTGGTTAACTCTAAGACAGAAAATGTACACGAGCGGATACAGGAAATAACGGAAGGATTCGGTGCTGATGTCGTGATTGAAGCTGTCGGAAGTCCTGTCACTTATGTAATGGCAGTGGATGAAGTCGGTTTTACAGGACGTGTGGTTTGCATCGGTTATGCCAAAAGCGAAGTAGCTTTCCAAACGAAATATTTCGTTCAGAAAGAACTGGATATCCGTGGTTCCAGAAATGCGTTACCTGCCGATTTCCGTGCGGTTATTAATTATATGAAAGAAGGCAACTGTCCGGTGGAAGAACTGATTTCGAAGATTGCCAAACCGGAAGGAGCTTTGGAAGCTATGCAGGAATGGATGGCCAATCCGGGAAAAGTATTCCGTATTTTAGTGGAATTCTAAGATTCTGTCTATAAGGATGATAATAAAGGTGAAAGGTTTTATACCTTTCATCTTTTTTTATGCGTAAATGTAACGTGAATGATAGTCTTTGATACGAGGAAGTATGTTTTGTTAAATGAAATCGGTTAACTTTGCGCAGAACATGATAACCTATAAGTATAATAGAATGAATACAAAACTAAAATTTACACTTGGACTTTGCAGCTTTTGCCTGCTTTTTTCCTGTACTCAAAAACTACCTTATCAAGACACCTCTTTATCAGCGGAACAACGGGCTGAAGATTTGTTGCCCCGGTTGACATTGGAAGAGAAAGTGTCATTAATGCAGAATTCATCGCCTGCCATTCCGCGACTGGGAATCAAAGAGTATGACTGGTGGAACGAAGCACTGCACGGCGTAGGACGTGCCGGACTGGCTACTGTTTTTCCCCAGGCTATCGGTATGGGTGCTTCTTTCAATGATTCGCTATTATATGAGGTTTTCAATGCTACATCCGACGAAGCCCGCGTGAAATCACGTATCTTCAGTGAAGAAGGTCTTCTGAAACGTTATCAGGGATTAACCTTCTGGACACCGAATGTCAATATCTTCCGTGACCCTCGTTGGGGACGCGGTCAGGAGACGTATGGTGAAGACCCGTATCTGACAGGACAAATGGGAGTTGCCGTTGTCCGTGGTTTGCAAGGGACAGAAGACGGCAAGTATGACAAACTCCATGCCTGTGCCAAACATTATGCCGTTCATTCCGGGCCGGAATGGAACCGTCACAGTTTTGATGCGGAGAATATCGATCCTCGTGATTTGTGGGAAACCTATTTACCCGCTTTTAAGGATTTGGTGCAGACAGCGGATGTCAAAGAAGTAATGTGTGCCTACAATCGCTTTGAAGGAGAGCCATGTTGTGGCAGTAATCGCCTGTTGATGCAGATTCTGCGGGACGAATGGGGATATAGAGGTATTGTTGTCTCCGACTGTGGAGCAATCTCCGACTTCTACCGCCCGGGGACACACGAAACTCACCCTGACAAGGAACATGCTTCGGCAGGTGCTGTGATTTCAGGCACGGACCTGGAATGTGGAGGTGAATATGCTTCCCTGACAGAAGCTGTGAAAGCCGGACTGATTGATGAAAAACAAATAGATGTTTCACTGAAACGTTTGTTGACTGCACGTTTCGAACTGGGAGAAATGGACGAAACACCTGCTTGGTCTGAAATCCCTTCATCTGTATTGAATAGCAAGGAACACCAGGCACTGGCTCTGCGTATGGCCCGTGAATCATTGGTACTCCTACAGAATAAAAACAATGTCCTGCCATTGAATACCAATCTGAAAGTGGCTGTCATGGGGCCTAATGCCAATGACTCCGTGATGCAATGGGGAAACTACAATGGCATACCTGCACATACGGTCACTTTACTGGAAGCTGTACGTGCCAAACTGCCGGCAGGGCAAATAATTTACGAACCGGGTTGTGACCGTACCAACAGGACAGCACTTCAAAGTCTGTTTGATGAATGCAGCATCAATGGAAAACCCGGTTTTGCAGCAGAATATTGGAACAATCGTAATCAGGAAGGTGACGTTGTTGCTACCGACCAAATCTCTACTCCATTCCATTTTGCAACAACAGGAGCTACCACGTTTGCTCCCGGCGTGGAACTGACCGATTTCTCTGCTCGTTATGAATCAGTATTCCGTCCGTCAAAGTCAGGTAATGTTGATTTCCGTTTCCAGTTGGATGGCGAAGTGGTACTTACTATTGACGGTGAACAAGTCGCTCAAAAAGCATATGTGAAGAACCCGACGAATCTCTATACATTACAGGCAAAAGCCGGAAAAGAATATCGTATCGAAATCCGGTTTAAACAACGGAACGAAAGAGCAACGCTCGATTTTGACTTAGGCAAAGAAGTAAATGTCAACCTGAACACAGCCGTAGAAAAAGTGAAAGATGCTGATATCATTCTCTTTGCCGGTGGAATCTCCCCAAGTCTGGAAGGAGAGGAAATGCCGGTTACTATCCCTGGATTCAAGGGTGGCGACCGTACGGATATCGAACTTCCTGCTGTTCAGCGCGATTTATTAAAAGCCTTGCAGAAAGCAGGAAAGAAGATTATCTTCATCAATTATTCCGGTTCGGCTATGGGATTAGTGCCGGAAGCAGGTATCTGTGACGCTATTTTGCAAGCATGGTATCCGGGACAAGCCGGTGGAACGGCTATCGTAGATGTACTGTTTGGAGACTATAATCCTGCAGGACGTTTGCCGGTAACTTTCTATAAAAGTATTGCTCAAGTACCCGATTTTGAAGATTACTCAATGAAAGGACGTACCTATCGTTATATGCAGCAAGAACCGCTTTTCCCGTTCGGCCATGGCTTGAGTTATACAGACTTTACTTATGGAGAAGCTGAATTGAGCAAGAACACAATCGCCAAAGGTGAAAATGTAGTATTGACCATTCCGGTAAGCAATGCCGGACAACGTGATGGAGAAGAAGTGGTTCAGGTTTATTTGAAACGTCCGGGCGATAAGGAAGGGCCTCGCTATACCTTGCGTGCTTTCAAACGCGTTCATATTCCGGCCGGAAAAACTGAACAGGTCGTGATTCCTCTTACACGTGAAAGTTTTGAATGGTTCGACTCGGAAACGAATACCATGTGTCCGCTGGAAGGTACTTACGAACTGCTATATGGCGGAACATCAGACAAGGATAAACTTAAAACAGTAGTGATGAATGTGCGGTAATAATACATTCGGATTTTAATTATTCTTACAAGTTGACACGTGAAATCTATTGATTAAATCAATAAGGAAAGAACGACCTTGCTCCTTTAAAAGGAGCGGGTCGTTTCTTTTAAACCAAGACCCCGTTGGCTTTAAAGAAACGGGGCTTTCCTTTAAAAGAAAAAACAAGCATGGTAATATGTTGATATTCCGTAATTTATATACTTGTTAGGGAGAGTCCATGAAGTGCCTGTAACTTTTGGAACGGTGGTAATTATGTATTACTATTTATTCAATTAAGAATTGGCGTATCGGGCAATGGGGTATTCCTTCATAGCTATTTCCGCTGTCTTGTCACTGTCAATTTTTGTATATATCCGCCCTGTTTAATTATTGGCAGATATACAATACCTTAGTAGCAAACCTTAAGATTTACATATGTTAATCTTAGGATTTACAATGATAAATCTTAAGGTTTACTTTTGATGGTATAAAAAGGGTATTTGAAGTATTATTTAGTCCCGCAATCACTCATTCCGAATGAATCTGCGACAATCCGAATGAATCTGAGTTAATCTGAATCAATCTGGCATAATCCAAGACAATCTGAGGCAATGTACGTCCATTTGTGAAATGGAGATGATTTACCTTTGCAAAGTAATCGATTACAAATAGTCTCAAGTAATAACTAAAAAATAAAAAGATTATGGCTTTAATTTACAGAGCGATACAATCGGGAATCGCAAATAAAGAAGGTGAGAAATTGTGGCATTTGAGTTTGGTAAAAATGAAAGATGTAATTGTGACGCAGACATTGGCTGAGCAAATAGCGGAAAAATCTTCGTTGAGTGCAGGTGATGTACATAATGTGATTAGGAATTTAATGTCTACCATGCGCATGTATTTGCTAAATAGCTATACAGTGAAGTTGGAAGGATTAGGCTCTTTTACGATGATTGCACAAACTAGAGGTAAGGGAGCAAAAACAGCAAAAGAAGTAAGTCCTAATCAGATCACTTACTTACGTTGCCAGTTTACCCCGGAATATACGCAGCCGGCAGGTAGTATACGTACACGTGCCTTGATACAGGGTGTGAAGTTTGCGTCAGTCGAACAGTTTAAAAACATGCTGATAGGTGGATTGAACGAAGGGGGCGATGAAGAAGATAAAGATGATAATGTGGGAGGTGGTGGCTCTGGGGAAACACCGGATCCGGCAGCTTAGTTGAAATGATTCTTTAATTTGATAAGAGGGGATATGTCGTTATGTACGATCTGTCCCCTCGATTCTTTTTGTTTTATGTCTTACTTTGGATACTGCTTATAACGTATGATTAACCTGCTTGAGTAATGATATTATATCCATAAACTTATTGTAATTCACGTTATAGGGGTGTCCTTACTGTCACCGAATATTTCACTTTAGAAACAACGGGCAATTGAAAACTGGATGCCGGAAGCCCTTCCGTGTTATAGATGGAAGAAGGGGGATTGTTTTCCCATGCATAGCGGATACTTGCCGGTATCCCTTTTCCGTCCCATTTGACTATAACGGTATTGCCTTCGGTATAGGCTTTGACAAACTTATATTTTCCGTCATTGGCGGCAACGGCAATGCCTTCCAATGATTCAGCTTGTTTCAAGGTGCCCGTTCCCTGCATGAAGGAGACAATGATTCGCCCGTCTTTCAGTTCTGCCGATTCTGCCATAGGCCCTTCTGCTACGATATTTTTCTTGCCGAAAGCAAGTTTGTTCATTTGAAGTACACAGCGGTGTGCCAAATCTTTCTTGTTGAGCGGATGGATATCATTGCTCTCCCCCAAATCAATGGCAGTGGCCAGACCGGTATTCTTTAGCTGAAGACTCGCCTTGCGTTGGGCTTCACGCACTCGTGCGTTGCCGCTTTCTACAGGTACTTTACTTCTCTGCTGGTAATTGGCAAGTTGCACGATGATGAAAGGCAGATTCTTATTATTCCATTGTGTACGCCAGTCGTTGACGAGGTCAATCAGGTGACTTTCATAGAGCTTGCTGCCTTGAGGCCCTGTGTCTGATTCTCCCTGATACCAGATAATGCCCCGTATTCCATAGTTACGCAAAGGATGTATCATGCTGTTGTACAGTCCGGTTGGTTCATTCTGGAATCCGATAGTTGAAGGAATACGTTCCATAGTACACCCCATTTTATGTTTCCATATGGCGGCTAACGGAAGTGTCCGGCCGGCTATTTCCAATTGATAAGGCTTTCCCTTTACAAACTCCGGACATCCGGCGCTGCTGACAAGACGGATGACAATCTCATTTTCACCGACACGGAGCGTACCTGCCGGAACTTGATAGATACGTGGCGGATATTGATAACTCGTTCTTCCTACACAGACACCGTTTATATAGGTAGCATCCGAATCTTTCAGCGTTCCTACACGCAAAGTTGCTTTTTGTCCGGCCAGCGATTCGGGGATGCTGATTTTCTGGCGGAAATAATGCACTCCATTGAGAGGACTGTTCCGGCTCCCGCCCCAATTGGAGTTGAATACATCTATTTCTTCCCAGTCCGAAGCGTCGAAGCTCTCGTGTATCCATTTTTCTTTGTTACCAAGGTCATCGGCCGCTTGCCGTTGATGCCATTGGCTTACCTGCGCTTGTTGAGCGTTTTTTACAGAATCCGGATAATCGGGATTGGAGTATTGCGACGACCGGAACTTTTCCTTGAAATTCTCATATTTCTCGAGCGACTGCCGTGTAGACCAGGATGCTATCTTCGTCCCGCCCCAACTGCTGTTGATAATACCGATTGCCACTTCCTTTTCTGCCTGCATTTCTTTGGCAAAGAAATAACACAAGGCTGCAAAATCCAGTGCGTCTTTCCGGTTGCATGTTTTCCACTCGTTTTCGCTATTCTCCTGAGGGGCGATGAAGTTGTAGGCATATTTGGTTTTAGTATACCGGATGAGATTGTTTTCATATGACATTATCTCATCCTTATACTTGTCCATAACCCGTTTCACGGTAAGCTCCATATTGGATTGTCCGCTGCACAGATATACATCACCGACATATACATCCTGTATACTCGTTTGGTTTATCTTCAATTCATAAGGGCCGCCTGCCTTTTGTTCAGGCAGATTGATACTCCATTCTCCTGTTTTGGAGGCGCGTGTCTTGTATTGTTTGCCGTTGAAATCAACTACAATTGTCTCTTTAGGCTCCGCCCATCCCCAAATGGGAATGGGAGTTTCACGCTGCAGTACCATCCGATCCGAAAAGATTCCGGGAAGTTTTACTTCTGCCTGAGTGCTTATTGCATAAAGTAACAGGCACCAAATGATATAAATGTTCTTTTTCATGGATATTTTTTGGGGTAAGATTACCTCTTATTATAGAAATAAGGGTAAAAGAGGAAAAGCCTGTTATTTTTTGGCAACCAACACGATATTGTTAATATCCACTTTTTTATTTTTTCCCATCCCGATACTGACTTTAGTTATGGAACTTGGGTCAATACTGATTTTTCCGGCTTTTTCATCTTTAAAAGCATTGAATTGTACTTTCTTCTTGCCTTGGGTATAGAAACCCATGGAAACTTTTACTGTTTCATCGTCCTGGGTATATTCGATTTTTAAAGAGCAAATGGCATTTGTGGCGTTTTCATCTAATTTTTCGAAGTTGGATGCTTCAAAGTTTATTCCGGTGTAATCACTGTAATCGTCTTCAGGAAATACCAAGTTTCCGAAACTGGTCGAAATCAGAGTTTGTCCTTCGACTGTCAGTTTATTATTGGCTTTGCACTGGCTGACTTCAATCGTCTTGTCCGCTTGTGCGTAGGCACTCATTATTCCCAAACATGCAACTAATGCTGCTACTAAAACCTTTTTCATGTTATTTTCTTTTAGAGGTTAATAATTAATTTAATCTGTGGACAAAGTTAGGCTATCTTTTCGAAAGGATAGAAAAAACCTGTTTCAATAGTTTTTGTATATGTTACATTCTTCTTTCAGTATGAGGGGAACTGAATTTAAAAACAAATGAAACGAATTAAATAGTCCGGTTTTGAAAAGATTTGCTTTCTTTGCATAAAGAAAAGGACTGTTTACTATGAAAAGGCTATTATTGTTGATGATTGTGTTTTGGAGCGGGATTGTACGAATGGCCGCCGAGAATACATTGTTCTATGATTCCAGACAATTAACTTGTGACCTCATAACTTCCATTTGTCAGGATAAGGATGGATTTATCTGGATAGGGACAGATTATGGACTTAATAAATTCAATGGCGTACAATTCACTCATTATTATAATAACCCGAAGGACAGCACATCCTTGGCTGACAACTCGGTGAAGGCTTTGATGCTTGATGATGAAGGTACTTTATGGGTGGGCGGTATAGGCGGACTGCAATATTATGTTCCTGAAGAAAATGCTTTCCGGACAATTGCGTTCGACGGCAGTTCGTTCCTGCATATCATGTGCGTAGTCCAGTTGCGTTCGGGAGAGATATGGGCAGGTTCTTCCGGAAGAGGAATTTTCCGTATCCGAAAGGATACGGGCACTGGAAGCCTGATAACGGATATCCCCGAAGTGTCCGAACATGCCCATTATGGAGCGATATATGAAGATCGGCAGGGAACAATATGGATTGGAGAAAATGGAACCGGGCTGCTCCGATATGAGCCTTCCGCACGGACAAGCAAAATGTATGCAAAAACTGTTTTAGATGGTGGGTCTTCAATTTCCGGAATGGCTGAGGACCAGTCGGGCAATTTTCTTCTCTCCACCAGTACTACTGCCTATTATTATGATAAAGAATATGACCGTTTCATCCCAATAGAGCATAATGAATCTTGGCTGCCGATGCGCTCTATACTTGTCAGCCAGCAGGGGACACGCTATCTCGCGACTTTTGGCAAGGGGCTGAAAGTCATACAACCCGATTTGAAAGAACTTCGTACAGAGTCGGTCACTCTTCCATTTTTTGATTTCAATAATGCCAAGGTACGCACTCTCTTTGAAGATCGTGACCAGAACCTGTGGATGGGGTGTTATCAAAAAGGGCTTGTCATGTTGTCCAAAGAATCTACGCCTTTTCATTTCTGGAGTATTCCCGATCGTGAATATCCGGGGGCCGGGGTGATTACCGCTTTGCATAAAGATGACGAAGGACATATTGTTAGTGGGATAGAGAACGAAGGAATATTTAAAATAACTTCTGAAGGGAATATAACCGAGCATTTGCTTGCAGGAAAGACATACTCATCCATATACAAGGATTATAGTGGCAATCTCTGGTTTGGCGGATATTATTCCGGACTTTATATGCAGGATACTGCAGGAAATGTGCATTTCATGCTGCCGGAGATTAAATTGAGGGACATAAAGAAAATCACAGGTGATGACAAAGGTAACCTATACTTTTCTTTATTCGGTTCCGGATTTATACGTTACCATATTCCCACCCAGACTATAACAGAATATCAAAGCGTTTCCGGCGGGATGAGGAACAACTGGATTTATGCATTGCTTTGCGATTCTAAAGACCGGTTGTGGATAGGGCACTGTAATGGCGTGGACTGCTTTGACCCCAAAACAGAAAAGTTTACTCCTGTGCCGAGTCCCGTATTGGGCAATTTTATTACCTATTCATTACTGGAAGATGTGCGTGGAAATATCTGGGCGGGAACGAACAAGGGGCTTATGTGCTATCATCCTGCAACGAAGGAGCTGGGGTATTATAATGAAGAGAACGGGCTTTCTAATAATTTTGTATATGGATTGGCGGAAGATGAAAAGGGGAATATCTGGTGCAGCACCCTGAAAGGAATCAACTTGATAAAGGTGGCTGAAAATAAGATAGCTTCCTATTATTCGGAGCGTGGCTTGGTGGACAATGAGTACACCATCGGAGCAAGTTTCCAGTCTATGAATGGAGTAATCAATTTCGGTGGTGTGAAAGGAATTACAACTTTTCATCCCGATAGTGTTACTGTGCCGAAAGGGAAGGCGACTGTTATTCTTTCCAATCTTTATTTGGGCGGGGAAGCTGTGACTGCTAAAAGCAAATCTGGAGGAAAAACAATTCTTGATGCTTTTGTGACACGTGCGGATAAAATCAGTCTGGCTTACGAGGACAACACATTTACAATGGAGTTCTCTACGCTGGATTACCGTAATTCGAGTAATATCTTTTATGAATATCGTATCAGGGAGTATGAGAAGAACTGGACTCCCACCCAATTGGGAGTGAACCAGATTACCTACAACCATTTAAATTCCGGTAGATACACATTTGAGATACGTGCCTGTGAGAACGGGCAGTACACTCCTGTCAAGGTGATTCAGATTGATATTGCGGCTCCGTGGTGGCGTTCGGTGCCGGCATATGTCTGTTATGTCTTGATATTGCTTGCCGTTGCATTCCAGATTTATCTGGCTGTCCGCCGTAAGCATCAGAAAGAAATGAGCGAGGAGAAAATCAAGCTCTTTATAAATCTTTCGCATGAAATCCGTTCTCCGATGACTTTGATTGTGAGTCCGCTGGAGAACCTGTTGAAAAGAGACTATGATGCCGAAACGATGAAGATGCTGCGCCTGATGCAGAAGAATGCCGACCGTATTATAAATTTGATGAACCAGTTGCTGGATATGCGTAAAATAGAGAAAGGGCAGTTGCATATTCATTGTGTCGAGACTGATATGGTGGAATATATCAGGGAGTTGACATCCCTGTTCACTTATCAGGCACAGAAAAGGGACATAAATCTGCATTTTGACTATGAACGGGATGGGCTGTCTGCCTGGATTGACCCTGATAACTTTGATAAAGTATTGGTGAATCTTTTGTCGAATGCCTTTAAATATACGCCGGATGGGGGTGAGATAAAGATTTGCCTGCGTGAGAAAGTAAATGAACTTGCTGCCGGAGATTTACAACATTCCATTGAAATAGAAGTGACGGACAGCGGAACCGGTATTGATGCCAACAAACTGGAGAAGATATTCGAACGCTTTTATCAGGCACCTTCCAATGGTTCCAACGGGAGTCTCGGCTTCGGTATCGGACTGAATTTGTGTCGGATGATAGTCAAGTTACATCATGGCACTATCAATGCCTGCAACCGTCAGGATACACAAGGCAGCCGTTTCATAATCCATATCCCTTACGGGAAAGACCATTTGAAAAAGTCTGAGTTTGCGGATACGGAGAACAAAACTAATCCGAGAATTGCTCCTGTCCTTGAGTTTGCTCACGAGAGCGATGAGGATGTAGCCCGGATAAAATATCATAAGACAAATTATAAGATTGTGATAGTGGATGATGATGATGAGATTCGTAATTTCCTCGAGACGGAATTAAGTTTGCAACATAAAGTCTATGTCTGCCGTAATGGTAAGGAGGCTCTGCAGACCATTTTGAAACAACAACCGGATCTTGTTGTCTCCGATGTCGTGATGCCCGAAATGGACGGAATCTCACTTTTGAAAGCTATCCGCAGCAACCCGAACGTAAGCCATATTCCTTTTATTCTGCTGACATCAAAGGCGGAGTATAAGGATCGTATCGAAGGATTGAGCAAGGGAGCGGATGTGTATCTGGGCAAACCGTTTGTTGTTGAAGAATTGAGGATACATATCAAGAATCTGATTGAGACAAGGTTGCTGCTGAAGGGAAAGTTCTCCGGTGTCAGGGATCAGGAGGGGAAGATTGAGATGGCAGAAAACAAGTCGGGAGATGAACGGCTGATGGAACGGGTCATGAACGTCATTAACAAGTTCCTTGACGATTCGGAATTTAATGTGGAGATGCTTGCCCGTGAAGTGGGGTTAAGCCGTGTGCAACTTCACCGGAAGATGAAGGACATTACGGGTGTTTCGACTTCCGCCTTTATCCGCAATTTGAGAATGAAAAAGGCGGCCGCCTTACTTCAGGAAGGGAAGCTGAATATTGCTGAAATAGCAGATGCGGTGGGGTTTGATAACCAGGCGAACTTTTCTACTGTCTTTAAGAAATTCTATGGTATGTCTCCCACGGAATACGCTGTATCTATCAGAAATAAAGACGAATGATACCAATTTAAAAGTCCGTCTTACGTATAGTAAACATTGCGTTACATTTTATAAAGTGTCTGGAAGCACAAGGTTGTAACTTTGTATCGGTTGGAAATAATATTTAAATGATTGATACATGAATACACGAATCGTTGTGAGCGGGCTTTTATGGATTACCTTGGCAGTAATCGGATTGTCCGGATGCTCG
>UMFP01042544.1_pt1 | contig 15695 bp, 16 predicted proteins | sample 1965031 | NCBI WGS metagenome assembly UMFP01 (sample SAMEA4836048, study PRJEB28245) | human gut metagenome | biome: gut microbiome; material: fecal sample | place: Denmark | collected 2008
AGGTAGTAGGCCTGAATACTGATTTTTGAATGTTCGATGTAGGTTAACCAATGCTCCGTTTGGTCCTCTCTAAGCATGTAGGGGAAGGTAAAGAAACCAAAGCTGGACATGGAAAATCCAGTCATGGTCAACATATAAGACAAGATAAAGGCTTTTTGTGACTCTGGGTCAGGACTCATTTCCATACCTGAATACAAGAGGAAAAATCCGACGGGCATTCCGATGGACATGATAAAGACTGGCCAACTGCGCCATGTTTTTATCCATTCGATTTTAAGTAGTGCTTTCATGACTTGTCCTCCCTTGTGCTATCAAATAGGCTATCTAAAAGTGTCTTGTTTTGAATTTCAATGTCAGAAATTCGACAGCCTTGAGCTTGTAAACTACTCCATACACTTTCAATATCTTTAGTCATAAAGGTTACAACATCACGTTTTTCAGTTACATCATAAATGGCTGCCAGTTTGTCAAGACTTGGCGCAAAGCGACTTGGTAAGGTGACTTGTTTTTCCTTTTCTTCGCTACGCATGGCATGTGGCGTAGTATCCCTAATGAGTTTCCCCTGATGAAGGACCAAGATGCGGTCAGCCGTGTGCTCGACTTCTTCGATGTAGTGGGATGAATAAAGAATGGTTACACCTGACTTTTTCAGATCATTGATGATTTCCCAGAAACGTTGGCGTGTCGTAGTGTCCATCCCTGCTGTCGGCTCATCTAAAAAGAGAATGTCAGGCTTACCAATTAGACAGAGGACAAAGGCAAGAAGACGTTTTTGTCCCCCTGAGAGTTTGTTCGCAAACTGCTGATACTGATCGTCTTTGAATTGTAAAAGTGCTTGAATCTCTACTTTAGATAACCCATTTTCAGAAATATCTTGGAAAAAAGTAATCAGTTCCTTGACTTTCAACTGCGAGGGAATGGTATTTTCTTGGAGAAGGACCGCAATTTGATCTTGCGCTTTTCCCTTTTTACCCTTGATAAAGACTTGACCGCTACTGGCTTTCTTATCACCAAGAATGCAGGACATTAAGGTCGTTTTACCAGCACCATTTGGCCCAATTAAGGCAAGACAGTCGCCTTGTCCTACCTCAAAGCTAATATGGTCTAAAATCGTTTTCCCTTTAATCTTCTTAACAAGATTTGTGACTTGAAGAACCGCTTCACTCATGTGTGTGATTTCCTTTCTTTTGGTAGAAGGCTAGAAAAACATAACAAGCTGCAACAGATACTCCCATAACACTATAGAGAATATCACTGCTGCCATGAAGTAGGACATAGGCAAAGAGGATGGTCCAAATTGCCGCTAGGAGCATGATGCTCAGTATTTTCAATAATTTCATACTGGGCCTCTTAGTTTTTCAATTCATTAATGACAAGATCGATAAAACTTTTAGCCATAGTGATAAGAATGTAAGCTGAGATAGACAAGCCAATAATCATGCCCAAATTTGAGAAGATAGCTTCAAAGTTCCCTTTTTCAAAGATGTCAGTAAACATGCTAAGTCCAGCAAAGACAGTTCCGATAACAGCGTAGATAAGGTAAGATGTTTTGATTTTCATGAGATGACCTCTTTCGTTTTTTATTATTTCTAAGTTATGACTAAAGTATATCTTTTTGGTCATTCTCTTTTTAGCACCAGATGTCATGACATGACATGACATTTGTCATGTGACGTAAAAGAAAAAAGAGCTGACTTATCAGTCAACTCAACCTGAATTTATGGGCAAAAAGAAGTTCTTACGTAATCTTGACACTGCTAATGACATTATAATTTTAAAGCCAGCATGTTAACTGTCATACCTGCTGCTGTTCCCAAAAGGTAGACGACATCTCCTTCTTTAACTAATCCATGATCTAATGAATAAGCCAAACCAAATGGAACAGATACAGAAACCATATTTCCGTAGTCAGTAACTATATTAAGGTATTGGTCTTCGGCAATACCCAATTTATCCATAACCAAAGATAAGGCACGGCTAGCTTGATGGGGAATGATATAGTCCACATCGGTTAGGGCTAAGTGAGTTTTCTCTTGGAATTCTTGGAACATATCAGGAAGTTTATGTGCTGATAAGAGGAGAATCTTCTTGCCCTTCATATCAAACATAAAGTCCGTTTTTGTCTTTTCTGAATATTTTTTAGGATGGTAAGAAGTCAAACCTCCACGGATTTCAGTATCATGGGCACCTTCTGACCAGGTATGTTGAAGACTTGCAATAACCCCTTTGTCTTGAGAACTTGCTTGGAAGATAAAGGCTGCTGCTCCGTCACTAAAGAGTTCAAAACTTTCTTTTTGTTTCGGATTAAGCCCCAAACTTCCAACTTCACTGGATACAATCAAGACACGATGGTATTCACCAGCTTCAATCAAGTAGGACATTGTTGATAAAGCTGAGATAAAACTTGTACAAGTCGTATTGATATCCATGGCTGGGATGGCAAGTCCTTTTGCCACGCGCTCATGAATCAAGGCTGCTGTACAAGGAATAGGCTGCACACCAACTGCACTGGCTGAGACAAGACAATCAATGTCTTCAATTTTCAAATTGGCATTTTCCAGAGCTCGTTGGATAGCCACTTCGGCCAAATCTAACTGTGTTTCTTCATCTTCTACAACACGATAACGTGTTTGGTTTTTGAATTGTACGGTTTGTTTTGGAAGACAAACGCCATAACCTGCGATTTCAACATGTCTTTTTACTTCTGTCATTGTCATTCATCCTTTCATAAACGCTGAATACGTTTGAGTTTTCGACTGGTATCCCAATGATAATCGGAAAAATGGATTTCCGGAACCTTAAACTGCTTTTGTTGCGCCAAGAGTTGAAACTGAGCTGTGATTGCTGCTTCTACTTGCACGTCTCGTTGGCTGAGACAGACTTCAACAATCTTCTCTGAATGTTGCTTGACTTGATAGTCTCCAACATTTTCCACAAAGAGAATACAACGCCTGATAAAATCAGGATAGATTGTCACCTGTCCTCCATCCTGACCTTCAAAGTAGAAGATGTCATCAGAGCGACCTTCGACCTTGTCAATCCTTGTATAATGAGAACCACATGAACAAGGTTCAGGATTCTCAACCAAGATATCATTAAGTTTGTAGCGGTAAACAGGTTGACTGCTTCGCTTGAAATCCGTTATTACTGGATAAAATCGACGCTCATCCAGATACTCTTTCTCTACAAAAATGATATCTTCATTGAGGTGAAGATGTCCTGCAGAACAAGTGCAGGCTAGAAAACCTTCCGTCGCTTGATAAACCTGGTCAATAATGGGGAGCTTAAAAGCGCTCGAAATGCGAATTCTATCACTATCCTCTAAAATTTCTGCTACAGAGACAATTTTTTGCGGTGAGATAGACAAGTCTCCTGCCTTAAGACGCTTGCTCAACTCTATTAACATGGAAGCTGGTGCCACAACAATAGTCGGTTGATAATGATTAAGACGTTCAATATGTTCATCTGTATTTTTGAAAATATCGAAGTATTCTAATCGTATCAATGCTGTATTGATAGTCTGGTAGAGTTCATTATCTGCTCTCAGGAAAAAGGCAATTCGGTGGCCAAAAAGATGACCCTTTGGCAACATCTTAGCTAGAATAGCTGCCGCCCACATGCTTCGCTCTTTCTCAGTCGTGATGAAGAGGCCACGATGTCCCGATGTTCCTGATGATAAACCAACAGCCACTTCCCCTTTAAGTTCAGTGAAGTCACGAGTCTTTTCACTCTCAATAGCTAATGCTAAAGCCTCATCTCGATCGATGCCTTGAGTGTTTAACTCGTTAAAATGCGTCATCATAAAGGTCTTATCCATATGATCAAAGTCAGTAGGGACACCATTTTTGAAATAGGGCGACTCCCGCTTTAGAAAATCCATATAGTTGGATAATTGCTTTTTCTGATAAGCTTCTAGGTCTGCTCTCGTTTTGAAGTTGTGAAGCCATCTGGTTTGGATAAAGGTTTTAAGAAAGGTTATTTTTTTCATACAAGATACGCTCTATCCTTTCTACAGGGTCATGGCTAACTAGTACTTCCGTCCCATCTTTTAGGATGTCCTCTAGTAACTCAGTTCCCTTAATATAATCCGACATATTATCCTGAACCAAGGACGGAATGAGGTGCATTTGTTTCGTATAAGGTAGCAAATCGACACCCCAGCACAAGTCCGCTGCGATAAAAAGATTATAATCTGGAAAGTAGAGACAAGCCTGACCCTTGGCATGGCCATCAACAGAGGCTACTAAGATACTTTCATCTCCAAATAAATCACAGGTCGGACGATAAGGAAAAGTTGAGTTTTGTTGATTAGCCTTGATTACTCTTAACTGTTTCTCAAAAGAGGCTGGTAAAAATTCCTTAAAAATCAAATCCTTCAACTTAGGCTTCTGATAAACCTCATAAACCTCCTGAGTCAGAAGGAAGCTCGCATTAGGAAAGAAGCCAGCTCCTCCCAAATGATCAGGATGCAGATGGGAAAGCATAACATAGGTAATGTCCTCAGGCCTAATCCCCCTCGCCTTCAACAAGCTTGAAATCTGATCCTTTTCTGTCATCTGCACCGGCGTTCCCAAACGATACAAGCCATAGCGAAGCTTGGTCTTAATATCGTAGTGATAACCTGTATCATAAAGCAGATAGCCTTTATCTCTGTGTTTGATTAGAAAGACACCGGCTGGAAAGGTCATTTTTTTATTCTTAACTTTCTTGAACAAAAGACCAGTATAGCTTGTACAATATCCCGCAGGAAAATAATCAATGCTTTCGATAATCTTGGACATATTGTTCAATCCCTTCTGAAATCGTTATTTTAGGCCGATAGCCCAAGTCACGCTCCGCCTTGCTAATATCCAAAGTCTGACTATAGCGTAGCAAATAATAGGTATAGCGTGTTAGGGCTGGCTCTCCTTTGAGCTTTAGATTCTTATAAATAAACTCCAAACTACTTGAAATAGCAGACACAAGTGGAGCTGGGATTTTGCGATAACGGATGGGATAGCCCAAACCTCTCAAGGTTTCCTCAATCAAGTCTCTAAATACTCTGGGTTCTCCATTGGTAATATTATAAACTTCTCCAGCTGCTTGAGGAGTTTCCAAAGCCAGACGAATAGCCAAAGCAACATTTTCCACACAGGTCATATCCATCAGTTGACGACCATCACCAATCAAAGGAATACCGATCTTCTGGCTAAGATTAAGAACACGTGGCAAAATGCTGGTGTCTCCAATCCCAAAAAGTCCACGAGGTCGCAATATAACACTAGACACATCAGGATAATCTTTAAATAGTTTTTCTGATGCCAATTTACTTCGAATGTAATTGTTAAGCCTATTTTCCTGAGGGGCATCGCTTTCTTTGATACCAAGCTGGTCTCTAGGCGCTGCATAAATACTTGGAGACGACACATATACTAAGCGCTTGATATTAGCCTCACGACAAGCCTCAAGGACATATTTAGTTCCTAAGACATTCGTTTGGTAAAAATCTTCCCAAGGACCCCAGACAGTTGACAAAGCACCGGCATGAATGACCATATCCATTTCCTGACAAGCTTTGGTCAAATCCTCTTGGTTTGTCAAATTTCCTTGAACAAAGGTCACAGAGGCATTTACCAGAGATTGGCCAATTGTATGATTACGACCGAAAGCTCGGACTTGATAACCGTGATCAACCAATTCTTCCACGACATATTTGCCTAAGAAACCTGTAGCCCCCGTTACTAAAACTTTCTTCATCGTTTTTTCTCCTTGTCTGCCAGTAGGCGAGCAATTTCACCCTCCACTACTTCTGTAGGATGATATGACTTGGCAGCATGACTTAAAGCCTTTAGCTCTGACCAATCTTTCTTAGCCAACAACGCCTCAAAAGCTTGCCCAATTGCCTTATCATCCTCTCTTTTAACAGTCAAAGCTACACCTGCCTCAAGTCCACGAATAGCATAGTCATACTGGTCATAATCGTGTGGCAGTATTAGGGCTGGCTTGTTATTTATAATACATTGGAAAAAAATACCTGAACCACCATGGTGAATAACATAATCCATCTGGGGAATGTATTCATTGTAGGGAAGATAAGAAACCACTGAAACATTATCCATTAATTTTTGGCATTGGAATTCTTGTCCACCAAGACCTAAAGTTACAAAAAACTGACACTCAGGATGAGACTTAGCTAACAGCTTCGTTTGGTATATCAAATTATTCTTTGCCCAGTCCAATTGGGTACCACAAGTCACAAAGACAATTTTACGATTTGCAAAAGGCGACAAATCAAGAGGATAATCCTCACATCGCTCAACTGAACCTCCAGTTGGACCCACCCAGAGATAATGTTCTGGGAATCCTTTTTTGATTTCCAATTCTTTCATACCTATTCCTAAAATAGAATACGGTGAATAGATGCTCTCTTGTCCATTTTGGTCGTACATCTTAAAACCATAGCGTTTTAATCGATTTCGTAATAAAAAAGCGGCGGAGTACTTCAAAAAACGTGTCATTTTTCTGCCTAGCCATTGTTGAATCAATTGATTGCGATTCTTCGGACTTCCCATTCCTCCGAAGAAACAAGGAGGACCATCCGTCGTTTCAATAGCAAATTGTGTAGCCATTGTCGTTATCCACGGAATCCCCATTTGCTCTGCAACAAGTCCACCCGACAAGCTGACATAATCGGCAATAACTAAATCAGGTCGGTTTACTTCCCATTCCGCTAGTAATTGATCGGAAACAAGATTAATAATATCAAGACCAGCTGATAGCTGACGATAAGCAGAAAAAAGTCCCAATTGCTCCTTATTAATAGCCACCCTTTCAAAGTCTGCCTCATGACCTTCAAGAATAGTAACAACCTTAAAGCCTGCTGCCTCAGCTACTGCACGTTTCTGTTGTCCTGTGAATAAACGAATATCATAGCGAGGATTTTTTAATAAAGGCATTAGCAGATTCATGGTTGGATAAAGGTGCCCACTTAATGGAACGATAACCACATCAATTTTTAGTTTTCCCATAACACTAGCATAGCAAATTTTTTTTGAAAGAACTACTCAAAACCAAATACTATCTATACTCATTTTCTCTGAATAGATACACTTCTTCAGTAAGATTTTTCATCCATTAATCAATCAAAGCTTGCCACAAATACTTTAACATAAAACTTTTCAATATTTTTTAGCAAGAATCCCCTAACTTACCTCCATCATAACAAATATTCTTTCCAAAGGAATTGAGAGGTGGTTTTCTGTCTCAGTAAAATCTGATAAACTAGAGTTATGCAAACAACAGACTCATTTAGTAAGGCAATTATTTTGGGAGCTACAGGAGGAATTGGACGTCACCTAGCAACTGAACTGGCAAAACATCTTGATTTTCTGGTTCTAGTAGGCCGAAATCCAGACAAATTAGTCCAACTGCAAAATGAATTAGCTGGAAGCAAGGCACAACTTTCAATTAAGGTTTTAAATCTGTGTGATAAGGAAGCACTGGAGAATTTTGGAAAGGCATTAGATGCTGACCTTCTGGTCAATTGTGCAGGACTAGCTAGCTTCTCCATAGGAAGTGATTTAGCCACAGAAAAGGAACAAGAGCTCTGGCAGGTAAACTACCATGCTCCAGTCCAGCTAATGAAATTGCTAGTGCAGAAAAATCGGAAAATCCGGCTAGTCCAACTTTCTTCACTGGCAGCTCTTTTTCCTCATCCCTATTTGGCCGCATACAGTGCCAGTAAGGCTGCTCTGCAAACTTACGTTCTAGCCCTCCATGAGGAACTAAAAAATGCAGATTCTCAGGTCCGAATTGCACTTTACCTTCTTGGACCAGTCCAAACGCCCATTTTCTCTCAAAAACTAGTTGATGCTCTAGGAGGTAGTCGTTTGCAGATGAAGCCTGAGAAAGTCGCTCAGCAGTTGATTCGATTCATAGAAAGGGGTACTTCCTATGCTGTTATCGGCCTTCGCTATCGCTTGCTCGTTTTGCTAGGTCGTCTGCTTCCCCAAAGATGGATTATTCGTCTCCTTGCAAGGTATTTACGAAAGGGACTTATTAATAGATGAAATTTATATTTATATTTTTAGGCGTTGCTTATCTTCTCTTATTTCTCATCCGTTGGTTGTTGTCCTTCATTTATTATAAAAAAGGCCAGTCTCATATTGCGGACTTCCCAGAAGAGCTTTTTACAGTGGTCCAACCCATCCTCTCTGGGGATCCTCGTTTAGCGAATGATTTGCGGGCTAATCTCCAGCAAACAGAATCAGTGGAGTTCTACTGGTTGATCGACCAGTCTGATACAGAAGCCCAGCGAGTAGCAGATCAGATTTGCCAAGATGCTTCCTTTGCCCAACGCATTCGAATCTTTCTCATTGAAGACGTCCCTCAGGGGATTAATCCCAAGAGTTACAAGATTGAGCAGGTTGTAGAGGAGCTGACCCGGCCTTATCTGATTGTTTTGGACGATGATAGTGTGATTGATTTTTCTAAAATGGGTGAGCTGACTACCTATCTAGGTCAAGAGGTCATTCTGACAGGTATTCCCTATAACCAAGAAAGAAGTAATTTCTGGTCCAAGCTGGTTGCAGCATTCGTTAATGGCAATTCTTTTATTACTTATTTTACCATGGCAGAAGTTGAGGCGAATCACTCCATCAACGGGATGTTTTATATCCTACCGGTAGAACTTGCAAAAGACCAGGGGCTCTTCACAGCGATCAAGGATTATCTATGTGATGATTTAGCCGTGGCCGATTTTTTGAGGAGTAAAGGAGTATCCATTATCCAAACACGGGTCACCTGTAATGTTCGAACCACTATCAAGGACGCCAAGCAATACCTGCTCCAGATGAAGCGATGGCTTCTCTTTAGCTCTATCTATCTCAAAGAACACCTGGATTGGAAGGTCTTTTGCCTCATTGGCTTACCGAGTTTTCTGCCTCTTCCAGGATTCATCCTAAGTCTGTTTTTAGGTTGGCCTTATCTTCTTCTAGCCTTGAGTTTACTACTATTCAAGGCAGGATGGATGCTCCTCTATCGACAAAGTATTCTATCCAATCGCCTACACTTGGATGAAGTCACCTACGAAGTACTGAATGATCTCCTGCTTCCTTGGATGTTTGTCTATGTTCTATTGACTCCTCCTGTGATTAATTGGCGGGGGCGGAAGATTCGTGTAACGGATGGAAAGATTCGTTATGAGTAAGATGAAGTCCTATCTAGACCGTTTGTCTGCTTTGTCTCCTGATCAGACCATGCTAGACTCGGAACGCTTGGTACTCTTTCTTAGCGGGAGCAGTGATATCACTTGTGCTGGGCTGACAGCTGGGCAACTAGACCTCCTCCATGCGATTTGTCCATCTGGCTATTCAGTAGTAGCCAGTAATTTCCCCTTCAATCAAGATTTCGAACATATAAAGTCTCCACAAGTATCCCTCTTGTCGGCTACTGCGTCCAATATCATCTACTATTGGCATACGATATTGAACACTCGTTTCCAAAAACTTTTACAGGAGCACTTGTCTCCCTTGTTGGAAGCGCAGGAAGTAGTTCTTGTTTGTAAGAGTTCAGGGGTCAATATGCTGACCCAGTGGCTCAGAAGTTTAGGCAATCAGGTCACCCTTCCAAGATTTCGTGTGATAGCGCTTGGACCTGTATCCCAGCTTCTCTTAAGTCAAAAGGAGATAGAACTGCTAGTCATCAAAGGAAAGAAAGATCCTTATTCACGTATTCTGGATCGCCACTCAGCGGATATTCAAGTGGATACGGATCATTATAGCTATGAATACAAAGAAGATGTGAAAGGAATCATCTATGACTGGATTAGACAAAGTGATAAAAATAGATGTGATTAGCGTACCATTTAGTGGCCATTTATTTCCGACCTTGACACTTGTGAAACCCTTGTTAGAAGACCCTCGTTTTCAAATACGTGTCATCACAGGTTATCAAAAGAAGAAATTAGTTGAAAAAATTGGCTTTGACTGTATTGCCTTATTTCCAGACCGTCCGACAGTGATGGAAGATATAGCCAATACATCAAAGCAAGTAAATTTATTTATCATGTACCAACAATTAATGGCCAATAGCAGACTAATTCCGGAAGTTATCGACGAAATAAATCGAATCTGGGACACTGAAGGAAGACCAGACCTGGTTATTGCAGATTTCATTGCAGTTCCCGCTGGTATTTTAGCAGACCGTTTTGGAATTCCATGGATTACGACCATTCCAAGTCCAGTAGCTATTGAGAGTCGCACGACCACTCCTGCTTATTTAGGAGGGTGGAAACCCCATCAAGGAATCCTCTACAAATGTAGAGATGCACTGGGTAGACAGATTATTCGCATGGCAAAAAGAATTGGCTTTGCACTTGTTAAAAGAAATCTTAAAAATTTACAAGATTTCAAACTTTATAGAGAGGATGGTACAGAAACCATCTATTCTCCTTATTCAATTCTGGCTCTTGGAATAAAAGAGTTGGAGTTTAGAGATGATTTTCCACCCCATCTTAAGTGGGTTGGTTATCGCTGTCTTTCTTTTGACAAACTCCCCAAGGAACAAGAACAGTATTTCACGACCTCTAAAAAACGCGTGTTAGTGACTTGCGGCACCCATTTAAAATGGGAAAAAGAAAGAATGGTGAAATTGGCCCAAATACTAAGTCAAGAACATCCTGACTATCATTTTTATGTCACACTAGGTAACCCAAGTGGTTTGCAAAATCCGCCACATCATCTAAATAACAATCTTTTACTTTTTGATTATCTGCCCTACACAGACATTCTAGATAAAATGGACTTTGTGATACATCACGCTGGTTCCGGTATTCTAATGGGATGTATCGAACAAGGCATTCCTAGCCTTATTCTTCCTCAAGATTTTGATCAGTTTGACAACGCCTTACGAGCTGAGTTAGCCCAGGTAGGACTTGTCTCTCGAAAAAAGACTGATTCTGAAGTCTTAGATTTATTCCAAGCATTAATTTCTCAAAAAGATTGGCCTAAATTACACTCTCTAACTCAGATAAGCAAAGCCTATCAACCTACAGAAATACTTTATCAAGAGATTGAAAGACTCTTAAACATAGATAAATAATCTTATTAACAAAAACTTAGGTCCTCTCCTAAGTTTTTTTGTAAATTTTAGTCAGTATAAAAAGCCAACCCAAGGTCAGCTTCTTACTGTCTAATATCGCCCAGCGAGTTCATAGTAAGTACGGACAACACGTCCTTTATAATGCACTCTGACTTTCCGTAGCCAAAGGCTATCACCTTTTTCAAGAATATTAAAGTTAGATTGGCTGACGAAAAAGTTACGCTTGGTTTCACCAACCTTAACCACTAGAAAATGATTAGCCCTTGTTCTTGGTGCTTTGGCAATTCTCTTTCCAATGATGACGCCAACAACCTTAGACCAATCCTCGTTATAATAGCCTATCTTGGTTAAGACAAAGAGGAGAAACCTATCCGTTACTATCCAAATACCAGAAGAAAGAGCAAGTACGAAAAAGATAAATATTCCTGTCCCCAAGCCCAGACTACCACTCTCACGTCCACTGTCAAACCAGAGATGCAAACCTTTCTCATTTCCAAAATACAGCAGGGCTAGAAAAATACCTGTAAGGAGGAGAGAGAAGACTCTTTCAATATTTCTCAAAATAAAATCTTTCATGTCTCTACTCCTTTTCTACCGTAGTGTAGCTACCATTTTCACTCTTGATAGCAATATCTGATGACATGGCTACTGATAAAGTAATGGGACCACGAACTTGGCCATCAGTATCTCTGAGTTCCCAATTGCTACCGTCATTGCTTGTGGCTAACCCCTTGTCTTCTTGACCATTTTCATAAACTGGCAAAACATAAACCTCTGTCACACCCGGTAGTTCTTGGCGCTGTCCTGTCGAGCTGTCCTCAATCACAAAGGTTGAACTGGCTTGGTCATAGACCACTTTCTTGGTGTCAGAAATAGGCTTATCTGATTTTTTAGCCAAATCAGATATGGCTGAAGCTGCCTTATCTACCGTTCCCTGTGTAACCAACTCATTTCCTGAAAGCCCCGAAATAACTTGAATCTTCTTAGGCTGTGACTGGACCATTGCTCGTGTGAAAAATCCATTGGCGAGGAATAAAATACCACACACCATGACTAGAAAGGATAAGACAATCACCCCTCCACCTGTCCGTGTGGGCCCTGTCACTTCTGTCATTGGACGAAGAGGAGGTCCTTGCCAAGCGGTCTTTTTGTGTCTCTTATCCAAGAGGTCACAAAGGTAGTCTTCCAACAATGCGAAGCCATAATCCTTGGCTAGACTTTCAATCCCTTCTAAGGTCTCATAACTTAGACCACCTCTTTCAAGTATGGTCCCAATAGTCTTGGTGAAGCGGTAAGAAAAATCCTGATCCTCCAACCAGCCCAAAGCAGCACACTCACTAATATAGTCTTTGAGTTTAGAAATAGTCAGAGTATTATATAGGAAATATAGCTCAACAGTCTGAAGAAAACTATCCTGATTTTCAATAGATAAATCTTCTCTTAAGACAGAATCATTGAGATTACTTTGATAAGGATCACTGTGATTGAACGTTTCATGAGTATCTGATAAAGTTAGCTCATCCAGTTGCTTCTGCTCTTCTTCAGCATCCACCTGCTGAACCTCGTATTCAGTCACTTGCTCGTCGTTGACTTTTTCAGTTGCATAATCTGTAAGCTCAAGTTCATCAATACTTTCCTGATTTTGACTAGATTTGCTAGCATCTGCAGCTTGTTTAAAGGAAACTTCTAGCTGAGAGGCAGACACCATCCCAACCACGCTACCATCAGCCTGTTTATAGCCTATGACAGCACTCACATCCTCATTTCCAGATTTCGATTTTTGCCAGGCAAGGGCCTCTTGATAAGCCTTTTGCAGGCGTTGGAAATTTTCAGGGTCATCCTCAGGGTGGTAGACCTTACTCTGTTTGGCATAGGCTCGCTTGATATCCTTAAGATTTTTAGTTGGTGGAATGCCTAAAATCGACCAAAAATTCATGCGTCACCTCCTATCTCCAGAAATTAGGGTCATCAGACCTATCAAAGGGCTCGCCATTCTCCTCATGGTCGTCTTTTTCTTGACGGAAAATATCCAAATCATCTAGTGACATGATATTTTCAATGCTATCAAGATAAGCTTGGTAGCGTTTCACGATTTCTTTTCGCTTCTTAATATTGTTAATAGCCAACTGATAGCCTTTTTCAAAATCTTCCATCTGCCACAAAAAATGTAGTTGCATCTTATAAGGCATCTCCATGACTAAACGATAGGCACGCTCAGACTGCGTTTTAAAGTCGGCCTCAAAGGACAATTGATCAGAGACAAGCTTGATATTCTCCAGATGCTCACTCTTGTCAACCTCTTCGATTTTACTTTGACTACCGATACGATACGTTTTTGTCTCGCCTGTTGACCCCAGTTTAACCTCTATATAGAGCATGGAATTAATATCGTAAGTAAAGGTGGTCTCAAAAAACTCTGTCTTAGTCGCAGTCCCAGGAACATCGATAATAAACTCATCCAAAAAAAGATTTGCCTCAGGATCGAGCGATTCTCCCTGATAAATCATAAAGCGACATTGTTTCTGTCCCCGGCTGGCATAATAATATTTGCTGGCTGAGGTCGGAAGGACAGACAGCTTATTAATAACCTTTGAAAAGATATTTTTATCAAAGTCAGAGTCATAGGCACTGATTCCCAATGAGAAAGGACAAATATCAGTAATTACCAAATCTTTGACCTTTTCCTGACGCTCTTTAACAGCTAAATAAGTCCCCAAACCACGCGCAACCAACTCATCCATATCCTTCAAACGCTTAATAGGAAGATTGAGAAGATTCATGATATAGGATTGAACCAAAGGCATCATGCTAGACCCACCGACCAAGATAAAGGCATCTAGCTCATGAGCCCTGTAGCCGCTATCACTCACCGCTCTACCAATGACTTTCTTAACACGGTCAAGAACAGGTTGAATAATGGACTTAAGCTCAGCTTGAGTGTATTGTTTCATGTAATATTGGTCATCGTAGGTCAAGGATACTGCAGCCAGTTTTTCCTTTTGTAGCTTGAGTTTGCAACGTTCTGCAGACAAGAGGAGACTAGACTTTTGCTTGGTATCTAGCTTCTCCAAATCAATCCCTTGAGACTGACAAAAATCTTCAGCGATAGCCTTATCAAAGTCGCTACCACCCAAGAAATTATCACCTGCAATAGAAACAATTGAAATCACATTATCAAAACAATCAACCACAGAAACATCAAGCGTACCTCCTCCAAAGTCGAAGACGATGAAAGACTCGTCCTTGCCAATCTTGTGACAAGCAATGGCTGCCGCAGAAGGCTCGTTAATCAATCGTTCCACTTTAATACCCAATCGTTGTCCGATAGCCTTGGTCGCTGAACGTTGTTTCTCGTTAAAATAAGCCGGCACACTAATGAGTACCTCATCAACCCTTTCACCTAAGTAGTTTTCAGCATCTGCCACCAACTGTTTAACCACCAAAGTTGACAAATCCGTTGCCGAAAAAGCTTCCCCATCGAGGTAAAACATTTCATTAGTCCCCATGGAACGTTTAAAGAGTTGGGCTGTATTATCAGGATCAGTCACTAAGCGTTCCTTCGCAATTTTTCCAACCGTCAAGACATCATCTGACACATGGACCACGCTGGGTGTCAAATATTCTCCAAAACCATTTGGAATCAGCTCAACCTCATCCTCACGATAGGTAACCGCTAGACTATTCGTCGTTCCCAAATCAATACCAATTGTTGCCATAACATTCTCCTAAACTGCTTTTGTCTTTCTATTATAACATAGTCAAAAATGTCCTTTTCAAGAGGCAGTGAAAAACTTAGTTAGACAGTACATCCTTATCAAAAAAGCCAACCCACGACAACAACTTTACGTAGCATTTTAAAAAGGCATTTAGCAGGTATGTACACTTATTGATCAGCCTCTGAATTATGAGGGATGCTAATAGAGTCGAGAGAATTTAAAGATTTATTTCAAAAAATAAATCCTCACACTTAACATGCGAGGATTTTGTGATTTCTATAAACCTTAAGCCTTGTCTTGCGACTTTTCTTCAAATTGTTAAGACCGTTCTTCTCCCCACCACAGTGGCAATAATTCTCCCAGAGTGATAGTCTGACGTGTTTCGTAGTCAACCATGAACTCTAAATTACGATTGTCGGGATGCAGTTCCATTAAAAATTCTCGACAAGCTCCACAAGGCATACCAGATAGTCCACCATGAGGTGGCTGGTCACGAAAGGCGATAATACGCTTGACCTTAGTCTGACCAGTTTCTTGATACATATTGAAAAGGGCAGCCCTTTCGGCACATAGATGGAAAACACCACACGTCCCTTCCATACAAAAGCCTGTGAAAATTTGCCCATCTTCAGCCTCAACAGCAGCCACAACGTGCCTAGCATAGACAAAGTCTGAGACTTCCTGTGGCTGATACAAAGCTTTTGACTTTTCAAACATCTTCTGCCAAATATCCATTATTTCTCCCTTAACCTCGATCACTTTCTCTATGAGACTTGATAAAGAGTGCAAGCACTATTGATACTGCCGTATAAGCCAAAATAAACAAAAGTGATTTCCATGAAAATTTCCCATTGATAGCAAAATTAACGACCAATTCATTGACATGATAGACAGGTGTCC
>UMFP01051933.1_pt1 | contig 15576 bp, 16 predicted proteins | sample 1965031 | NCBI WGS metagenome assembly UMFP01 (sample SAMEA4836048, study PRJEB28245) | human gut metagenome | biome: gut microbiome; material: fecal sample | place: Denmark | collected 2008
GCAGGCGACAAGTTGTCGCCTGCCGTTCTCTTTATATTATATATCCGAAGTACCTCGCAACAAAAATCCAAAATGTAAGGCACAATGACGACATAAGCGTCGTTGCAACGACCACGCTTGATGTAAGCACACCCTCGTGCCCCATATTTTTAGCCATAATATAGCTTGACGGAGTTGTCGGTGAGCCAAGCATTATAATAAGCGCAACAAGTGCTTGATCGCGGAAACCGAACTTTATCGCAATCGGCAAAAATACCGCCGGCAGGACAACGAGTTTAATCATAGTTGCCGCTATTGTCGGCATAATTTTCGCTATTGCTTTTCGTCCCTCAAAGCCCGCACCGATTGTTATAAGTGCAAGCGGTGATGCCATTTTTGCAAGCGACGCCAATGTTTTATCTATTATTTCAGGAAAATCAATTTTCAAAAGTGACGCCGAAACACCCAAAACAATACCTATTATAATAGGATTTTTAACAATATTAATAAGTGAATTTATAATATTACCTTTGCCGTCGCCGTCCTTTTCCCCCTCAAAAGTCAAAACAAGCACCGCAAATATATTAAAAAGCGGTACACAGCCGATAATCATAACAGGTGCCATTCCGCTGTCGCCGTATATATTTTGAATAAACGCAACACCCAATATCGCCGCACTGCTACGATAACCGGCTTGTACAAACTCACCCACTATCTTTTTATCTTTAATCAAAAACTTTGCCGCAATCCACAATCCGAAAAATGCCACTGTCGTAACCAATGCACAATACAAAACATATGTAATATCAAAATCGCCGATTATATCGGTAGTTGACAAGTCAACAAACAACAGCACCGGCAACGTCACAACAAAGTTAAACTTATTCGCCGTCTTAACAAATCCGTCATTTAGAATTCCTATCTGTTTCAGAACGTATCCGACCACTATAACAAGGAATACGGGAAGTGTCGCATTAAGACTGTAAATTAAACTATCCATATTTACTCCTTAAAAGAGAGTGTTGCGATGCAACACTCTCTATGTTCTCTGTTATTTTACAACTATATTAACAAGTTTACCCGGTACTGCAATCACCTTAACAACGTTCTTACCTTCGATAAGTCCTTTTATCTTTTCGGTATTCATTGCCGCCTCTTGTGTGCCGTCCTTATCAAGACCTGCCGGAATCATAAGTTTATCCTTAATTTTACCGTTAATCTGTACAACGATTTCAATTTCATCATCAACAGTCTTGCCCTCGTCATATTTCGGCCATGGCTGAAGTGAAAGAAGTTCGCCGTTACCGTAAGTCAGCCACAATTCCTCTGTCATATGAGGTGCAACAGGGTTTAGAAGTGTAATAAGCGTCTTATATTCGCCCTTTGTTACACTGCCTTTCTTTGAAAAATCATTTACAAGACTCATCATAGTTGCAATAGCCGTATTGAACTTCATTCTCTCGAAGTCCTCGCCGACTTTCTTTATAGCCTTATTCATATTCTTTTCAAGGTCAGCACTGTAACCTTCTTCGTCATTTACGATTGACTGTAAGTTCCATACTCTTTCAAGGAACTTATAACAGCCTTTCAAACCTTGCTGTGACCATGGAGTTGACTGATCGAATGCACCGATGAACATTTCATATGTTCTGAATGCATCCGCACCGAATTCTTCTACAACTTCATCTGGATTTACAACATTACCTCTTGACTTAGACATCTTTTCATTGTTCTCACCAAGAATCATACCGTGTGAAGTACGTTTCATATACGGTTCTTTTGTAGGAACTACGCCTATATCATATAGGAACTTATGCCAGAAACGTGAATACAAAAGGTGAAGTGTTGTATGCTCCATACCGCCGTTATACCAATCGACAGGTGACCAATATTCCAACGCCTCTTTTGACGCAAGTGCCTCGTCATTATGCGGATCCATATATCTTAGGAAGTACCAGCTTGAACCGGCCCACTGTGGCATTGTATCTGTTTCTCTTTGTGCCTTACCGCCGCAGCACGGACAAGTTGTTTCAATCCAATCATATGCTTTTGCAAGCGGTGATTCACCGTTTTCACCCGGTTCAAATGTTTCAATTTCAGGAAGTTCCAAAGGAAGTTCACTTTCAGGAATAGGCACCCAACCGCACTTATCACAATGTACAAGAGGAATAGGTTCACCCCAATAACGTTGACGTGAGAATACCCAGTCACGAAGTTTGAAGTTTACTTTTCTCTTTCCAAGACCTTGCTTTTCAAGCCATTCAATCATTGTAGGAATAGCCTCTTTTACCGGCAAGCCGTTTAAGAACTCGGAATTTACCATATTACCCTTGTATACATCTGTATAAGCCTCTTCTTGCACGTTCTTACCGCCTGAAACAACCTCGATAATAGGAAGATTGAATTTCTTTGCAAAATCCCAGTCACGGCTGTCGTGTGCAGGAACTGCCATGATTGCACCTGTACCGTAAGTTACAAGTACATAGTCAGAAATGAATACAGGAAGTTTTGCTCCGTTTGCAGGATTTACCGCATAAATTCCCTCAAGTTTAACACCTGTCTTTTCCTTTGCAAGCTCTGTTCTTTCAAATTCAGACTTCTTTGCCGCCTCTGTCTTATATGCAAGCACTTCGTCATAATTTGTAATTGAATCTTTCATCTTTTCGATAAGCGGATGTTCAGGTGACATAACTGTATAAGTCGCACCGAAAAGTGTATCCGCACGTGTTGTGTAAACAATCATTTCATCGCCTGTTGAAAGTTTAAACTTAACCTCCGCGCCCTCACTTCTGCCTATCCAGTTTTTCTGCTGTGTTTTAATCTTTTCAAGATAATTTACATCATCAAGGTCATCAATAAGACGTTGTGCGTACTCGGTGATTTTAAGCATCCATTGACTCTTTCTCTTTTGAACAACTTCGCTTCCGCATCTTTCGCAAACACCGTTTACAACTTCTTCGTTTGAAAGTCCTACTTTACAGCCGGTACACCAGTTAATCGGCATTTCCTGCTTATATGCAAGTCCGTGCTTAAAAAGCTGTAAGAATATCCACTGTGTCCATTTATAATAGCTCGGATCGGTTGTGTTGATTTCTCTTGACCAGTCGAATGAGAAACCAAGCATTTTAAGTTGACGTGTAAAGTTAGCAATATTCTTTGCCGTTACGATTTTCGGGTGTACCTTATTTTTAATAGCAAAGTTTTCAGTCGGAAGACCGAATGCGTCCCAGCCTATCGGATAAAGTACGTTGTAACCCTCCATACGACGCTTTCTTGCAATAATATCAAGTGCCGTATAACTTCTCGGGTGACCTACGTGCAAGCCCGCACCTGACGGATACGGGAACTCTATCATTGTATAAAATTTAGGCTTTTTGCTGTTTGTTTCAGCGTGGAATGCACCTGTTTCTTCCCACTTATCCTGCCATTTTTTTTCAATAGCTTTAAAGTTGTAACTCTCCATTTGTATATTTGCTCCTTTAAAATTTATTCTTCTTCTGATTCGTCTACGTTACCGACGTCGTCCCAAAGACGTTCGATAGCATAAAATTCACGCATTTCGTGCTGCATAACGTGAACGATTACGTCACCGCAGTCAACCAAAATCCAGCTACCGCCTCTGTAACCCTCTTTATGATTTATCTCAAAGCCTGCCTCTTCAAGCTTTTCTTCAATTTCATCAACACACGCTCTTACCTGTACCGTTGACTGACAAGACGCAACAACAAAGTAATCCGCAAGAGATGTCTGTTCTGCAACGTCAAGCACTTCTATATTTGTCGCTTTCTTATCTTCAAGTGCCTTTTGAATAATTTCAACCTTAGTCATTTAGTGTCCCTCCTTTTATTTTCCGTTCATCAGCATATAATTCCATGCCGATAATGTATTAGGGTGTATTATTTTATTTTTCTGTGCATTAAATACAATGCTTTGTTTAAGTCCAAGAATAAATGCCTTATCAATATTTTCGTACGCTGCTTTTCTAAGCTCGTCCACTCCGTCAAAATCACGCATAGGCTCAATCATATCCGCAATATAGATTATCTTATCCAAAAGCGACATATTTTCCTTTGCGACCGTGTGGCACATTATCGCGTCAAGCACGTCTTTGTCGTTCACTCCGTACTCAGCATTTGCAATTTTTGCACCGAGCGGTGCGTGAATGACAGGCTTACACGCAAGCGTTATATCATCAAGCACAACACCGTACTTTTGACAAAGTTTTATCTGTTCGTCTGTGTCATAACCCTTTGCACAATCGTGCAAAATTCCGGCTGTATATGCCTTTTCGGTGTCTGCACCGTACTTTTCGGCAAGCTTTACCGCCTCGTCACACACTCCAAGGCTGTGCTTATATCGTTTTTCGCTTAGCGTACTCTTTAATTTATCCTTGTAATTATCTATCATTTTCGTTTTCCTTATAAAGATGATACTTATTTATATAATCCCTAACATTTTCAGGCAGCATATATCTTACCGTCTGACCGTTTTTCACTCTGTTTCTTATATCCGTTGAAGATATTCTGAAAACCGGTGCTGATACAGGAAATATCCGACCGTTCATTTTTTCTTTTACGGCCTTTATCGTTTCCGTAAGCGACTTTAGCGATTTTCTCGGGAATACAAGCAGCGAACACATTTCAAGTATTTTATCAGGCTTGTACCACTTATCAAAATCATTAAGCGAATCTTCACCGATTATAAAAAACAAATCGTCATTCGGATATTTTTCTTTTAAATATCCAAGCGTGTTTACCGTATACGATTTTTCACTGCGATTAATTTCAAAATCGTCCTCCTCAAAAGCACTGTTATCCGCTATTGCAATATGCGTCATTTCAAAGCGTTGTTTTGCCGTAACGTTTGCACTCTTATGAGGCGGATTGCCGTCCGTTATAAATATCACACGGTCAAGTCCGTATTCCTCCCTTGCCATTTCCGCAATTAAGAGATGTGCGTTATGGATAGGATTGAACGTACCGCCCATTATTCCTATTTTCATTTCCTCGGCAACTCGATTTTTCTGTATTTTTCTTCATCGGATTTACGATAAATTATAAACTTATTTCCGATTGCCTGCACCGGCTCCGCTCCAAGGCGTTCCGCAACGTAATTGCAGGTGTCGCGAGTATCAAGCATTGCAGTTTCAAGTATATGCACCTTTAAAATTTCACGTTTTGTAAGTGCTTTGTTAAGTCCGTCAATAAATGCGTCGGTAACACCTTCTTTGCCTATTTGGAATATAGGTTCAAGCTGATGCGCCATTTTTCTTAAATACGCTCTTTGTTTTCCTGTTATCATTAATATCCTCCGAAGTAATTTTTATCATAAATATACATATTTAATTATATCATTTCAATATTGTATTGTCAATAAAAAAACAGGCAATAAAAAAACCCCAAAATAACCGTCAGTTAAAGTCGAGTTTCTACCTGCTCATGCAGGTGGGCTAAATCCCGTTTACTTTATATGTCCACTGGCATTCCCGAAGGAACGGAGGCGTATACGCCATAAACGGAGATAATATCCCTTTTAAGAAGTGTTGGTAAAAAAAAGACTTTTTAACGCGAAATCTCAGGGTAATTAGCTATTTTGTTTTTCTATTATTATAATAGCACATAATGAACAAAATTTCAATAGGAAATTTATAGTTTTTCAAAAAAACTTACAAAACGAATTATTTTGACATTACCTCTATGGTTTTGCCGATATTATTCTTCGTTTGCCATTTCCTCATCACGTCTTAAAAATTCATTAAATGCAGCCTCAAGTTTTGCCTCATCCTCAACCATTACAAGCTCAGCCTCTTCTGACTCAACGTCACCCTCAACCTGCATAATAAGAACTTCATCATTTTCCTGACCTTCAGGAAGAACTTCAAGAAGTGCGAAATATGTTACACCTTCAAATTCAAATACATCGATTGTTTCAAATTCAATCATACAACCGTGTTCGTCTTCAAGCATTATTATGTTATTTTCCATTATAAAAATTCCTTTCTCTTTCCGTTATTTATTTTAACTATTTATATTGTAATATATACCACTTGAAATGTCAATCTATTTATTTTTTTGCGAACTTAAATATCCGTCAAGTATTATGCACGCCGCAACGGTATCCAATACATCTTTTCGTTTTTTTCCGCGTGTATTTGTTTCATTCAGAAACCTTGCCGCACCGACAGACGAAAGTCTTTCATCCCAAAATATAATTTCGCCGTCATATATTGTTTTAAGTGCGTCGGCAAATTCGTGCGTTGCGTCAACACGAAAGCCCTCACTTCCGTCCATATTTTTCGGCAGACCGATAACTATTTTTTCGGGTTTGTATTCGTCAAGTATTTCCTTTAATTCGGTCAGTAATTTTTCGGTACCTCTGTTTTTTATCGTTCTTACGCCTTGTGCCATAAAGCCGAGCAAATCACTTACCGCAATTCCCACTCTTGCGTCACCGTAATCTATTCCGAGTATTCTCATTATACTTCCTCCCTGTTAAAATCTCTTGCAAGCGATTTTATCCATTTATTTTTATTTATACGAATGACCGCCACCAAACTTTTTAACGGCTCATCACTTTTCATCAAAATCAGTACAAGCGGTACAGGCAACCTTAAAAGTGAACCTATCAGTGCAAGCGGTGTTGCAACACACCAAAGCGTAATAATTTCCGCAAACATACAAAATCTTGTATCTCCTCCGCCGCGAAGTATTCCGACAATCGTAACAGATGAAACCGATACAAATATAGTTATGAACGCAATCGTTACCATCAATTCATTTGCAAGTGCCCTTGTTTCGGGCGGAATTGTGTAGAAATTGATAACAAAATTCTTCAAAAGCAATATAACTCCGCAGGCAATAACGCCGATAACATAGCTTAAATATTTTAATGTTTTTGCTTCAACCTTTGCCCTTTCGATTTTTCCCGAACCGATAGATTTACCTATTATAATTCCTGCTGCATTAGCGATACCGAATATAACAACCGTTGAAAGCTGTTGCACCATTGACGCGATTGAATTGGCTGCAACGGGGTCACCGGCTGAATATTTAATGTGTCCGAGTATTGCCGCTTGTGCCGATACACCGAGCGACCACATAACTTCATTTATAAATACAGGCAATCCGTGTTGAAACAAGTCAAGCGCAAATATCTTGTCAAACAAGAACAAATGCTTAGGTTTAAAATTAAGACGTTTGTCAATGCAGAAAATGTATATACTTACTATCAAAAATTCAAGTATTCTTGCTGTGAGCGTTGCAATCGCCGCACCGCGAATACCCAGCGCCGGTGCTCCGAGATTACCGAAAATAAGCACCCAATTCAAAAATACGTTTGTACAGAACGATGTAATATTTACCACAACAGATATTTTCACAAGCTCTATACTTCTTATACAGCATATCATCGTATTGCTTAGACCAAACAAAATATATGCAAAACCGATAATACGCAGATATGATATTCCTGCCGCAATTATTTCATCATTGTTTGAATATATCCCCATCACGGCTTGCGGAAATATAAGTACCGCAAGTGCCATAAATGTTGAAATGACAAACGCAACTTTTAATATAATCGAATAAATCGACCGTATTGACGCAGTATCACGTTTTCCCCAATATTGCGCACTAAGTACCGTTGATGCACCCGCCAAGCCGAAACAGACAAGCGATAAAATGAAAAACGGCTGATTTGCAAGCGATGATGCTGACAAAAACACACCCGTATCGTCTGCTCGTCCCAACATAATCGTATCCATCATACTTGTCGCAAAACTGATAAGATTTTGCAGTGCAATCGGTATTGTTATTGTGAGCAGATTAATATAAAATCTCTTTTCCTTTACTATATGCAATTATTTCCCCTCCTATTTGTTGTATAATAGTAATATTATACACGCAAACTACATTAATGGCAAGTATTTTCTTGACTATTTTCTTTTAGAAAGGTATAATTTATCTATAAAATACTTAAAAGTTTGAGGTGATTTCTATGACAAAGAAAATGCTTTTTATTTTTAATCCACATTCGGGTAAAGGGCAAATAAAAAATCATCTTCTTGATATTCTCGATAAATTTGCCAAAGCCGAATATGATATTACAGTCCGTCCGACTCAAGAACGTTTGGACGCATATAATTATATAAAAAATAACGGTGATAATTTTGACAGAATCGTTGTATCAGGCGGCGATGGTACTTTAAATGAAGCAGTAAAAGGACTTATGGAATTTGACGCCGACAAAAGACCTTGTCTTGGATATATCCCAACAGGCACAACAAATGACTTTGCCTCTACTCTTGAATTGCCGAAAAGTATAGCGAAGTCGTCCGATATTGCCATAAACGGCGTTCCGTTTAAATGCGATATCGGTAAGTTTAACAGTACGACTTTTAACTATGTTGCCGCATTCGGTGCATTTACCGATGTTCCTTATGATACACCGCAGGAAGCAAAAAACATTCTCGGTCATACCGCATATGTTTTGGAGGGTATGAAACGGCTTTCTTCCCTTCCGTCTTATCACGTTAAAATAAAATACGATAACGGCGAATTTGAAGGCGATATATTCCTATGCATGATTTTAAACGCAACCTCCGTTGCGGGATTGCATAAAACAAAACAACTTAAAAATGTAGATTTGAATGACGGATTGTTTGAAATGCTCGTTTTTAAACGTCCGACTAATCTTATCGAATTTCAAAATATTCTTATTAATCTTATGCGTGGAGAAAATTCCGGCGATGAATATTTGTTTGCAAAATCTTCGTATTTTGAATTTGAATGTGATGAGAATATTAAATGGACCCTTGACGGCGAATACGGCGGCAATCCTAAACATACCGTCATAAATGTTGTGCCGTCCGCTATGACTTTTATCATTGATAAAACGCATAATATGTTGAAAGAATAAAAAAATTAATTTTTTTATAAAAAAGTATTGACAAATCAACTTTTCACTGCTATAATATATTATGTTGTTTGCAGATGTGGCGGAATTGGCAGACGCGCTAGACTTAGGATCTAGTGTCACCGACGTGGGGGTTCAAGTCCCTTCATCTGCACCAAATTGGTGACTTACTTTTTGTAAGTCACCTTTTTTATTTTGAAAAATTAGGGAGTAATAGTAAACGATGTAAGTGTACATCTGATACTATTACTCCCTTTTTTGTTACAAAAAATTTATATCAAGATGATAGATTAGAAATGTCTATCGGACATTTCTGATGTGTTATTTTGAGCAATCAAACACAGAAAACTAAATAAAAGGTAATTAAGTAAACAAGATTTTCGACGAGCCGTCTGCTGTACACGCATTTGCGAACTATGTGCAAGAAGAAAAAAGAATATGGGAAACTCTTTGCCACAACTCGAAAATCAGTAATAATGATACTTCGGTAATTCGCCGCTCGGTCACAATGAAGACGGAGTATATCTTAAGATATAATGTGACTTCCCACGTCTTACTTATTTTCCGAAAAACAAAATCTTTTAAAAGGAGGGTTAAATATGCAATTTGATTATTTTTATGGCTCTGAGGCAGAGCAATTTACATTTTACAGAATACCAAAAATTCTTATAACATCACAGTTTTTCAAAAAGGTATCTGACAGTGCAAAATTACTCTACGGTCTTATGCTTGACCGAATGAGTTTATCTATTCGTAATGGTTGGCTTGATGATGACAACAGAGCATATATTTTCTTTACTACGAATGATGTTATGGAGCAAATGAGTTGCGGAACTGAAAAAGCCACAAAAATGCTTGCAGAGCTTGACAGCGAAAAAGGTATCGGTCTTATTGAAAGAGTAAAACAGGGACAAGGAAGACCTGCAATAATATATCTAAAAAAGTTTTATGATATTGAAGATAAGGATACTACATCACAATCAAGCACTTTGAAGAATGAAAATCAAGCTTTCGAGGAATCGAAAAACAAGACTTTCGAAAATCGAAAAACAAGACTTTCGGAAATCGAAAGTCAAGACTTTCGGAAATCGAAAAACAAGACTTTCGAAAATCGAAAGTCAGGACTTTCGGAAATCAAAAGTCTAGAGTTTCGAAAATCGAAATGTAATTATAATAATATTAATAATACTGATATTAATTATATCTATCCTATCAATCAAGATAATTATAATATACAGAATAGTGATACCCAAAATGAAGAAGAATGGATTGATAGATATACAAAAACAGTAGATGAAATAAAAAAGCAAATTGATTATGACTATCTCATTAATCACACTGAACGTGATATTGTTGATGAAGTTGTAAATATTATGGCTGAAGTTATGACTGTATATCGTCCGAAATACAAAATTGAGGGTGACTTTATTGAATATAATGCGGTTGTAAATAAATTTCGGCAAATAACGGCACAAAAACTTGAAATATGCTTGCTTGCATATTCTCGTAAAATTCAGAGAATTAAAAATCCAAAAGCATATTGGATAAGCACATTATACAATATTCCGCTTACCTCAGAAATAGTATTACAAAATATGATAAACAGTGATATATACGAGTCAGGAGGTTAAAAGCAATGCAAATAAAAAAAGATTATGCAAAAATGATTGAACAATTCGAAAAAATGGAAAAAGAAAAACAAGCGGCTATACCAACAATCAGCTTTGACAATAACAAGATTGTCCATTTGCCTGTTGATTTACTAAAACCTTTTCCGAATCAACCTTTTGAGCTTTATAGCGGTGAAAGATTTGAAGATTTAGCAGACAGTATTAAAGCTTGCGGAATGATTACACCATTGCTCATCAGGGTGCTTGATGATAATACATATCAAATTTTATCAGGTCATAACCGTAATAAAGCCGCTAAAGCAATAGGGCTTGAAACGGTGCCTTGCATTGTATTAACCGATTTAACTGATGATGACGCATTGATGATAATGCTTGATAGTAATACTAATCAACGTAGCATTTCTGAAATGTCAATATCTCAACAGGCTCATATATACGCACTTGATGTAGCAGTAAACAAGCGACAAGGTAAGCGTTCGGATTTGATAAAAAACATAGAACAAAACCTTGAAATGTTCAGTAACGGTGCGGATTTAGAAACTTGTACCCCAGTGGGGAACAAGTTAAAAACGGTCGAAATAGTTGGAAATAAATACGGTGTATCAAAGAACACTATTGCAAGACTTATCCGCATTGATATACTGATACCGCAATTAAAAAAGTTTATTGACAATAAACAAATTTCGGTGCGTGCCGGAGTTGAAATGTCTTACTTATCTTCCTTTGAGCAAGAGCTTATTGCTAAAATCATAGATGAATACAGCTATCATCTTGACGAACATAAAGCCCATCAGCTTAGAGAACTCTCAAAAGCCCATAAACTTGACAGAATTAACGCAGTTGAAGTTTTTGAGGGGAGATATGGAAAGTCAGTGACACAAAAGCTAAAGTCATTTACAATAAAGCCTAAATTTCTGTCAAAATATTATCCGCCGACTGTTTCTCAAGATGTAATTGCTTCAGATGTTGAGGCAAGTATGGACGTATGGCAAGAAATAAAGACTTTTTATCCCGATAAGTCTGTTGATGATATTAAAAATAATATAATAAACTTGCTAAATAATCAAAAATAGCGGTGAATTTATCTATTTATTTTCTGCTATTTTACAGACCGCTTTTTAACTCGATTTTGAGTTAAAAATGGTATGGCAAGATACGCCTTTGTACGGACAAAGGCAAGCACACGCCGTTTGAGTGTGCAAAAAATTGGGCGTTGCCCAAACCCATAATATATTAATTTGGAGAATTGCGATGAAAAATAGAAGATTAGAAATACGATTAACAGAAGATGAGCTATATGAAATAGACAACAAAGCACAAAAATTACGAATGTCAAGAAGTAAATTTTTATTACAGTCAGCATTGCATCAGAAGATAATAACGTTGGATAATACAGCAATTAAACAGCTTACCTCAGAACTTCGTAAAATCGGTATCAATATAAATCAGATTGCAATACTCTGCAATATGGGAAAGTTGCAATGTATACATATTGAGGATACAAAAAATGAGATAACAAAGGTATGGGAAGAATTGAAAAAATTACGACAAGAAGTTAAAAATCTAAATGAACACAGTTGAAAATTATAAGGAGTTGATTTGAAATGGCAAAGTATTCAAAATTTTTAAAGATGAGAGTATCACCTGAAGATATTGAAATAATGATTAAAAAGGCAGAAACATTAAAAATCTCACGAAGTGATTTCGTCAGACAAGCAATACGAAACTCTAACGTTTATGCCTTACCAAGTGACGATATCCGAAAATTTACATCAGAGCTTAGGGACATTAACAAAAATATTGATAAAATTGTTACACGATGCAATAAAGGTAAATTAAAAAGTGTAAATCTTGAAAAAACTCAAGAGGCTATTCAAAAGGTCAGCGAAGAACTTAATGCCTTGAGAATTGCAATCGAAGAAAAAAATAATTAAGGTGGTTTTGATTTTGAGAAACTTATTTAATTATAAAAAAGCCGCTTTTTCGGGTATTGGTTTTATAGCTGCAATATTCATTTTCGGAATAGCCTTGTTTATAACAATGGAGTATTATCACATATTCACAGTTAAGGAAAGTGTAGAAACCGATATATCTCGAGCGTTAAATATATCGGTTACTATGGCTGTTCAAGATATGGATTGGGTGCAGCATAACTCGGTTATGGATACACAGAAAGCACAGAGAGAATTCAAAACATATCTGACCGAAGATATGAAATTGAATGATGAATATGAGAAATATGCCGATGACGGAAGTTTTCAATATCAGATAATCATTGATGAAACAGATATACAAAAATCACCGGCTAAATATTCGATTACCGGCAGAATAAGAATGCAACCCGTTACTGTTAGAAGTATTCTTCCCAAAAGCTTTGATATTCCGTTTAAACTAAGTTCAAACAACATAAGAACAGATGATTGAATATGTCAGAAAAAGAAAGCAAAATCAGTCGAAAAACAAGATAAAAACTCAAAAAATAACTTGACAAAATAACACAAATATGGTATAATATAGTTAATAAAAGATATAGAACAAAGGAGGATTTTATTATGAAAAAGAGAATTTTAGCAACATTTCTATCTGCAGTAACGCTTATATCTTGTAGTTCTGCATTAGCGGCAGATTACTCTGATGTAAACCAATCGGCTTGGTATGCAAGCTATGTAAATAAGATTTCTGAACTTAATGCGTTTTCAGGATATGAAGATGGTACGTTCAGACCTGATAATCAAATTACACAAGAAGAATTTATAAAAACAGTTGTTTGTTTAATATGCGGAGAGCTTAACGAAAGTAATGCACCGACAGTTAAAAATACTTGGAACAGTAAGTGGAGCTCGTGGGCTATTCCGTATCTTGACAAGGCATTTGAACTGGGCTTAATAACAGAACAAGATACAATGTTCAAACTTGTAGGAATTCCTTGTAATCGTGGTGAAATGGCTAAGGTTATTACTCGTGCGGTTGAATATCTCAAGGAAGATTCAGTAGCCGATACTTCAACCTACATTACAAAACTTAAAGATTATAACAGAATGAAAGAAGAATATAAGCCGTATGTTCTTCAAGCTTATGCAAAAGGTATTTTAAGCGGTTATGATGACGGCACTTTCAGAGATGACGGCTTGCTTACGAGAGCAGAAGCGTCATCGGTACTTGTAAGATTAATTGATAAAAAAGAGAGAGTTAATTCCGATGAAACGCTATATGACTATTTCGGAAGAAAAGTTACTTGGACAGAGCCGTTGAGAACAGACGTTCCGGAGCAATATCAAGTAAGTATTTCAGACCACGAAGTTATTTCACAAGCAAGTTATGATAGAGCAATGGCAAACGGCGGTAGTATTTCAAAATATGAATTAAATCGCTCCAAAGCTATGATGTTTGAAGATTTGGTATTACAGTCAATCAAATATGACGGCGATACAATAACGCTTACAGTTCCTGATTATCTTCCTGAAAGTCAAAGATGGGCTATCGAGATTGCCTATTGGGACATTGATAAAGATTATGATTTTACAATGATGAAGAGCCATTATATAGATAAATCGGGAATATATGAATTTAAAGATATAAAGGTTTTAGAGCAAATTTCAATAAAAGTATTGCCGCTTAATAGCAATAGCTTTACATCCGGTATATTTATTGATAATGGTGCTAATCTTTCATTAGAAAGACTTGATAAACCTGAAGTATCATTCAATAATATTCGTACTAATTTTGAATGGGTACAAGGTCAAGGTTATAAGGATTATATAAAAGACTTTGATGGAGAAATTCGATATACGGTTGAATGGTAAAAGTATTGTATTAATCATTGACAAAATGAAATAATAGATATATAATGATAATAGAAAAAGGCAAGACTTCAAACGGTTATGCCAAAGAGTTTATTTTTGAAAAATAACGCTGCTTTAGCGGGCTGGCGTTATTTTTTTATGGAAACTACCAAGAGTAGAAGAATAATCATAAAAGAAATTATGAATTCATTATCCATATCAACCACCTCCTCTCCCGACCGATAATGTGGGATAGTTGGTGGCATAACCGTCCAGCTTTTACACTGTTTTCTGTCTTGTCTTTAACCGCGGATTACTCCGACAAGAGCATTATATATTAAAAACATACAAAATTCAACAATTCAAAGCAAACGTAACATAAAAGTAAAATCAAAGTGCAGTATTCATATCTGCACTTTTTTATTACAGAGAAAGGAAGAATGAATATGAAAAGAAAAACAATAATGTTTTTAACAATGATATTTACTGTTGTCTTTTCTGCCATAGCCTCAAGTTATATTGTAAATGCAGATGAACTTGACGGATATACAAAGGTAGATTGGTCTTGGAACAGAGATATGGAAACTACTGATGTCAATTCTGTAATTGTAGGCGGAAATATTCCATTTTGGCGATATGTAAATAAAACATCTCCGGCAAATAATAATGCGATATGGAAAAGTATATATGGTGATGAATTATCAGATGATGATGTCATAAAAATATGGCGTGGTGATATGGACAAAAAATATGTAGTGGCAAGTGTTGATGTTGTAAACATTCCTGATGAAAACATACGCCAATATATATACGACCATATAGATGAAGATTTACCTGACTTGAAATTCAAGTTTGACATCGATGCGGATGTTGAGGGAGATGACAATGATAAAAAAGCAAGTAATCTATTTAACGGAGATATAGGTTATCGTGTATATCGTGATGGTGACACTTGCCGAATTGAAATGAAATTCAGTCCTAAATTCCATTTAATTGATGGAGAAGATAATGACTTGAATATTGAAGAAAAAGTATTGCCAAATATGCCAAATAAAAAATTACCTAAAGCGTGCTATCCGTATAGCTCCGTTATATTCTCTATGTGGGGATATGAAGGTGGCTCTAACGAGCATTACGGAGCTTTGGAAGTGGTTGAGGGTAACGACCCGAAATATATTTACGGTCAAAGTTTTGGTTACGGTGATATATTAGAAAAAGGAAAAATACCAAACAATATGGTTTATCCAAACTTTGAGGCTGGAGAAATTAAT
>UMFP01069691.1_pt1 | contig 15279 bp, 10 predicted proteins | sample 1965031 | NCBI WGS metagenome assembly UMFP01 (sample SAMEA4836048, study PRJEB28245) | human gut metagenome | biome: gut microbiome; material: fecal sample | place: Denmark | collected 2008
TAAAAGCCGCAGGTAATCGTTGATTTTCTGCGGCTTTTCCTTTCTATAAAAATCAAGTCCATCCAATTTATTCACATAGGGAGTACTTTTTGGAGCACTTCACTCATATACACGTCGGAACTTTCATTTCACTGTAAAAAGTGTTTTTTTGTTAATAACCGGATATAGATATAAAAATTACTTATTTTTGCACGATTGATAGTATTCACCCAACCTCAACTGCATGCAACCTTTTAATGAAAAACAACTTTTAGAGGCTATCAGTAAAGGAGACGAGAAGGCTTTTGAAACCTTCTTCCTGCACTATTATCCACAAGTCAAAGGATTTATCACCGGATTATTGCAATCACCGGAAGAAGCGGAAGATATATCGCAGGATATATTTCTAATGCTGTGGGGCAACCGCTCATCCCTCAATACAATCAACAATTTCAAATCTTATCTTTTCCGCGTCTGCAAAAATGCGGTATACCGGCATATCGAACGTGCGTTACTATTCAAAAACTACCAGCAAAAACAAGCCGAGAAGATTGTTTCCACACCGGAAAGCAACGAAACTGACGACAATATACAACTCAGGGAACTCGAACTACTGGTAGCAATGGTTGTGGAAAAAATGCCTCCGCAACGGAAGAAAATATATAAGATGAGCCGGGAATCAGGAATGAGCAGTGACGAAATAGCCCAAGCGTTAGGCATCAATAAACGGACTGTCGAGAACCATCTTTCACAAGCCCTCACAGACATACGGAAAGTGCTATTTATTGCCTTTATTCTATTTTTCTAAAAAAAGATGAATTCAGACCGTGCGTAGTTGACCAGCTACGTATCTTATATAAGAAACCATCACCATAAAAACATTAATATGTCGAATACCTATAAAATAATTAAAAATTTTATTTCCGACAAGTTCAGTCCCGAACTTAAGGAAAAGATGTGGAGATGGATCATAGACTCCGCAGGACAGGACGAGAAGGAAGAAGCAATGATGCAGGTATGGGAAGAACAGGAATTCAAAACCGATGCAAGCACCATACGCTCTTATCAGAATTTCCGCAAGAAGCTGCCGCATTCACAAAAAACAGCCATTTCTTATACGTTGCGCAAATGGGGACAAGTAGCGGCAGCATTACTCATCCCTCTGCTGTCCATATGGATAGCTTACTTGTGTATGCAACCCGATGAAAAACCTGTAGAATTGGTAGAATACTTTGTGCCTAAGGGAGAACAGAGGCAAATCACTTTGCCCGACGGTTCCATAGCGCATCTCAATTCAGGGACATTGTTAATATATCCACAGAAATTTGCCAATGACATGCGTTCCGTATATCTGATGGGAGAAGCTAATTTCGATGTAAAGAAAGATAGCCAACATCCGTTCATTGTCAAGACCAGCCATCTGAAAGTTAAAGTTTTAGGAACCAAGTTCAACGTACACGCCTATCCGGAAGATGAAAAAACAATCGCCACTCTTGAATCAGGCTCAATTGTTGTTCAGAAATCGAACGATGAGGACATCATTACCCTGACACCCGATGAGCAACTTGAATATGACAATCCAACCGGAGAATTCAATAAAAAAATCATTGACGCTTCCTTATACTCCGGTTGGACCAAAGGTGAATTAAACTTTGCCGGAATGACCCTCAAGGACATTTTCACTACAATAGAAAGAATATATAATATACATATCATCGTTCCACCACATCTAGCCACTACGGATGTATATACGATCAAATTCAAACATAAAGCTCCTATCAAAGATATCATGAATATTGTAACAAAAACGATAGGAAGCATCGATTATAAAGTAGAGGACGAGAACGTGCTTTTAATTTATTCACCTCAAAACAAGAAAGGAGGCAGATAGGCAGAAAAAAGGGAGCCGGTACTTCGCGGATACCAACTCCCCTAAATCAATCAAAATTACTTCATTCAAATTTGTAGCATACACTTAAATTAGTATTAATGATTAACTCACAAAAGTATGAAACTTTATAAGTTATCGGGTAAGAATTACCCCGTAAAAATTCATAAATTTTATATATTGTTATTTGCTTTATGTTTTTATAACACAGCCTTCGGGCAAAATCAGCAGATAACGGTATCTATGAAAAACCAATCTCTATTAAAAGTATTTGAAAGTATTGAAGCCCAGACTGATTTAAGCATTGCTTATAATCAGACGAAACTGGACGTCAAACAAAAGGTAACCGTCAATTTCACCAAAGAAACGGTTTCTTCTGTTCTGGACTCGGTATTAAAAGGAACCGGATTCACTTACAGACCGGAAGGGAAACATATCATCATAGTCCCTGTTCCGCCAAAAGCAGAAATGCCTTCCAATAATACAACCCAACAGAATATAAAAATAAGGGGAATCGTCACAGATATGCAGGGCGAGCCCTTGATAGGAGCTAATGTCCTTGTAGAGGGCAGTAAACAAGCTACTATCACCGATGTGAAAGGAGAGTTTTCATTGGAGGTTCCGGCAAACAGCAAACTGCGGATTACTTACATCGGATATATGCCGCAAGAAGTTTCCGTCAAAAATAAAACATCCTTCAATATACAGTTGCAGGAAGATACACAAACGATGGACGAAGTGGTAGTCATAGGGTTCGGTACACAGAAAAAAGTGAATATGACCGGAGCGGTAGCAGCCGTCAATGTCAAAGAGTCACTGGGTGACCGTCCGATAACCAACGTTTCGGCAGCTTTGCAAGGGGTAGTTCCCGGATTAAAAATTGAATCTGCCACCGGCACTCCCGGTGATGACATGACGTACAATATTCGTGGAACAACGTCTATCAACGGTGGTGAACCTCTGGTATTAGTCAATAATGTACCGATGGATATCAATATGATTGATCCGCAGGATATTGAATCTGTATCCATTTTGAAAGATGCCGCCTCCGCAGCTATTTATGGGGCACGTGCCGCTTTCGGCGTTATCCTGATTACAACAAAGCAAGGCAAGAAAGACATGGCTCCCAGATTCAATTATAACAATAACTTCTCTTTCTCCAAAGCTTCGGAATTACCGCAAAAAGCCAGCCCGTTGGAGTCGGTGCTAGCCTATAAGGAAATGGGATGGGCCAATGACACTTATGTGGATGGGAAAAATATTACCCAGTGGGAAGGATACATACGCGATTATCAAAGTAATCCTTCCAAATATCCGAACGGGTATATATTTGACGAACAAGGCAATTTGTTCTTAATGCGGGAAAATGACATGTTTGCCGATATGATGGATAACTTCGGGTTCATGCAGAACCACAGTTTCTCGGTATCAGGAGGTAGTGAACGTACGAGTTATCGTTTAAGTTTAGGATATACCGGTGAAGACGGAATTCTGGTAACGGACAGAGACAAGTTCGACCGCATAAATATGTCCAGCTTCATCAGTGTGGACGTCAACAAATGGCTTACCACCCAATTGGATATCAGGTATGCGAATTCAACCCAAAACAAAGTAGAGCAAGGTGGCCGCAACGGCGTGTGGGGAAGTGCCATGACACTGCCATCCTACCATAATATATTACCGTATGAAGAAGATGGTGTCGTATATCCGGCAGAAACTTCGGCTACTTATGTACGTTATGGGGAACCGAGGATTATCAAGAAAACCAACCTGCGCACATTGGGCCGTGTTATCATATCCCCGCTGAAAGGATTGAAGATTACAGGTGAATATACATATAACCGGACTACCGAATATAACCGCATGTACGTCAACAAGTATAAATATATGGGATTCAACTTTACGGGGGTCATGAACAATGTAGAAAACTCACGTTATGCCCTGACACAAGGGTTTACCAATTATAACGCTGTCAATGTATTTGCCAATTACGACTTTTCCATAGGCAAACATGACATTGCCGTTATGGGAGGATATAACCAGGAAGAAAGCCATAAAGAATCGCAATGGTCACAACGTACGGACGTACTGTTGGAGAATCTGCCGTCCCTTTCAGGTTCAACCGGCACGACTTCCGTTACCGACAGTTTCGATGAATATGCTATCAGAGGTTTATTCTACCGTGTCAATTATGCATACGATGGCAAATATATGTTTGAAGCAAACGGGCGTTATGACGGCACTTCCCGGTTCCCGAAGAACAATCGTTTCGGTTTCTTTCCTTCTTTCTCCGCCGGATGGAGAATCTCGGAAGAAGCATTTATGAGTAATACCAGGACTATCCTCTCAAACCTGAAGTTGCGTGCTTCATGGGGTTCCATCGGAAACCAAATTATCATGAAGCCGGATGACACTCCTGACAACTATCCATACATCCCGTCCATGTCACCTTATCTTACGACATGGTTGGTAGACGGACAAAAGGCAACCTCACTGAATGCCCCCGCAATGGTCAGCAGCAGTTTCTCATGGGAGAAAGTTTATACACTGGACTTCGGCATTGACTTCGGATTCTTCAATAACCGCCTTAACGGAACTTTCGACTGGTATCGCCGCGACACCAAAGGAATGCTGGCGCCCGGCATGGATCTTCCATGGGTAGTGGGCGCTACTGCCGCCAAACAGAATGCCGCTGACCTGAAGACTTACGGATGGGAACTGGAATTGAACTGGAGAGACCGGATTAATAAAGACTGGAGTTACCGGATTGGCTTTAACCTGTACGACTCACAAAGTGAAATCACGAAATATAACAACGATACAAACCTGTTAGGTGATAAAATCTATCGCAAAGGAATGAAAATGGGAGAAATTTGGGGATACGTTACCGACCGTTTCTACACCGAAGACGACTTCAACGCAGACGGGACACTAAAAGCAGGAATCCCTATACCGAAAGGAGCCGGAAAAGTTAATCCGGGAGATGTACTATATAAAAACTTCGACGACGATACAGAAACCATCTGGAGCGGTGAAGGAACGGCAGACAACCCGGGCGACCAACGTATCATCGGTAACTCAACTCCACGTTTCCATTACGGTATTACTGCAGGAGTGAGTTGGAAAGGGCTCGACTTATCCATCTTCTTACGCGGAGTAGGCAAGCGGGATTACTGGCGTACCGACCAGATTGCATGGCCTACTGGAAACTGGGGAAGTTTGTTCAAGGAAACACTTGACTTCTGGACTCCGGAAAATACCAATGCTTATTATCCGCGCGTATATTCCAACGACGGAGTAACCACAAGTTACAATCGCTGGAAACAGACAAAGTATCTGGCAAATGCCTCTTACTTGAAATTACAGAATATCACGCTCTCGTACACTTTACCCAAGACATGGTCGAAGCGTATATATTTTGACGAAATGAAAGTATTCTTCAGTGGAGAAAATCTATATACCTGGGATCACCTGCCGGAAGGATTGGAAACCGATATGTTGACAAAAGGCGCATGGGAATATCCATTTATGAGAAAATTCTCCTTCGGTATCAATGTTACATTCTAATAACCAAAGCATTATGAGAAAATATCTATATTTAATATGTACAGTTTTATTAGCCGGTTGTCTTAATAATGATTTTCTGGAAAGATATCCTCTGGGAGACCCGACCGCCGAGACTGCTTTTAAAACATACGATAACTTCAAGGCTTATGCCTGGGGACTATATGAAACTTTGCCCTCATTGGGATATGGTTCGGAAAACGCCACGGATGACATCTCGTACAACCAGACAAGAGGAACCAGTGAAAGTAACTGGATCAGGAAGCTGGTGACTATCCCCGACAAAAAAGATGATACTACCTGGGATTATTATAGTTTCATCCGCCGTACCAACTTGATGCTCGACCACATCGAAGGCAGTGAGATGACAGATACAGAGAAAGCGAACTGGCGTTCTGTAGGATATTTCTTCCGTAGTTATCGCTACTTTTCTCTCCTGTCGAGTTATGGCGGCGTACCTTGGATTGACCATGTACTAAGCGATGACGAAACAGAACTAATCAAAGGGCCGAGGGCTTCCAGAGACGAAATAGCAAAACATATCCTGGAAGACTTGCAATATGCAGAAAAGAACATCAACGTAAATGGAGAAGGTAAAAATACCATCAACAAAGCATGTGTACAGGCCCTGCTGTCACGTTTCTGTTTGTTTGAAGGTACATGGCGCAAATATCATGGTTTGAATGATGCGGAAACCTATCTGCGGGAATGTAAAAGGGTGTCTGCCGAATTAATGCAAACTTATCCGAACGTAGCTGACTGCTACGATGATTTATTCTGCTCGCTGGAACTGAAAGACGTTGCAGGCGTGATTTTATACAGAGAATACTCGGATGCCGTAAACGTAGTACACGCCGTCAGTATCGGTGGAACTACTGCCACATCTTTCTATAATCCGACCCGGGATTTGGTGGACAGCTATCTCTGCTCGGACGGCAAGCCACGCTGGACTAGCGGACTATTTTCAGGTGATGAGGATTTATATAATGAGTTCAGTAATCGCGATCACCGTTTATGGTTGCATATCACCCCACCTTACAAGGTAGACCGTTCAAAATCAACCACCGCATGGGACAATAAATGGGAATTTACAGATACTCCAAAAGACAGGAGTTTTATCGACAGTCTCAGCACCCGTATGGGAATAGGATATGGCACAACCAAAGAGCGACAGAAGTTATTGCCGTTCCGTCAAGGGTATGACGGTGGTATTCTGGGAGCATCCCCCCACTTTGATTTCTATCTGGAAAACCAACCGTGGTATAAATCAGCTTTCGGATATAATAACTGGAAATACTATTGCTGTTATTTGAGCATGGGCAGCCAGCGAAATGAAGAGACAGACATGCCCATTTTCCGCATTGAGGAAGTAATGCTGAATTATGCGGAAGCGATGTGTGAACTGGACGAGTTCGACCAGTCCATAGCAGATGCCACTATCAACAAGCTGCGTCCGCGCGCTAACGTAGGCTTGATGAAAGTTTCGGAAATCAATGCAGCTTTCGACCCGAAGCGTGATATGGGAAATTCCGATTATCCCGGCGACTACGAAGTAAACCCATTACTGTGGGAAATACGACGTGAACGACGCATTGAACTTTTCTCTGAAGGCTTCCGTTTTGATGACTTGAGAAGATGGAAGAAATGCCACTATGCATTGAAAAAGAAACTTGGACAATATGTACGGGCATCTGACTTCCCGGCAGGAACCAATGTGACAATTGATGGCGGCGCTGCCGAAGGATATCTTGAGTTCCATCCCAAACAGAATCATTTATGGCCGGATTATTATTACCTCAACCCCATTCCACGTAACGAACGAGTGCTGAACCCCCAACTCGAACAAAATCCGGGATGGGAAAACGGAAATTAATAGATAGACCTTAATCAATCAGAACTGTCCGAAGTGTTTAGCACGACGGACAGTTCACTCTTAACCTCTCATAGAAATAAACAATATGCATCCCATGAAATATCTATTCCCAACTATCATTCTGCTGGTATCATATACAACTATTGCTTGCGGGCAGATTGTATTCCCGTCCCCCAACCAAGTGGAAATGCAAAAAGGCAATCTGACTCTTAAAAAAAGTATTTCTATATATGCTGAAGATACCACCGCTTTTTATTTAAGCCTTTTCCGTACCGAAGTACTCCGCGACACTCCCGTCAAATGGCAAAAAAAAGAACCTGGTGCTGAAATCTGCTGGATTAGTGATTCATCACTACCGCCTGAAGGGTATCAGATTAATATCAATCCACGCCAAATGATAATAACCGCTTCCGACCAAAGAGGATTTACCCATGCAGTACAAACCTTGCGTCAATGGGTTACCAGTCCTACGGGAAGTCTTACTTTTGCTTGTGCAGATATTACCGACTATCCTCGTACGCAATGGCGTTGCTTCCTGTTGGATTCCGGACGTCAATACCAGAAAATATCCACCATCAAGAAGTATATTGACATGGCTTCATTGTTAAAAATGAACTATTTCCATTGGCATTTGACAGAAGGACTGGGATGGCGGATAGAAATCAGGCAATATCCGCGTCTTGCGCAAATAGGAGGAGCGGTAGGCAAGGGAGAAGAACAACAGGGATTTTATACACAGGAAGAGATACGGGAAGTTATCAAATATGCCAGTCAACGGAATATCACTGTCGTTCCTGAGATAGACATGCCGGGGCATGCTGAAGCTGCTCTTTCCGCCTATCCCGAACTCGGTTGTTTCGGGCTGCCCGTTGAAGTGCCGCAGCATGGATTTACCCAAAATATATTTTGTGCAGGAAAGGATGAAGTGCTGTTTTTTCTGAAAAACGTATTGGACGAGGTATGTTCCCTCTTCCCTTCCCCCTACATCCATTTAGGGGGAGATGAGGCGCCGAAAGGAAACTGGGACGAATGCCGGGATTGCCGGAAGAGAATTTCCACACTGAAACTGAAGGACAGTCATGACCTTCAGTTATGGTTCTCGGCACAGATGGCAGACTATTTGAAGCAAAAAGGGCGGAAAGCCATATTCTGGGGCGACGTAGTTTATCACGACGGCTATCCATTGCCGGATAACACGGTGATTCAGTGGTGGAACTATCGCGGACACAAAGACCTGGCACTCCGGAACGCAATCAAGCACCACTATCCGGTCATTTGCAGTTCCAACTACTATACATATCTGAACTTCCCGCTAACTCCCTGGAGAGGATATAATGAAGCACGTACTTTCGATTTGAAAGACGTATATCTGGATAATCCTTCCAACAAAGCCCTCAAGGAAAAGAACTCTTTGATTCTCGGTATGACTTGTGCATTGTGGACCGATGACGGAGTTACTGAACGTATGATAGACCGGCGTCTATTTCCCCGTATTCTTGCGCTGGCAGAACAAATGTGGTATCAGGGGGAAGCGCTTGACTTCACCCGGTTCCACCAAAATATACTTCAGAGAAAAGAATGGTTCGAACAAATGGGGTTTAAATTCGGCCCGGCTTTAAAGAGTGAAGTGAAGGAAGATTATAAATGGGATTAAAAAAAGACTATCATGAATAAAAGGAACTTATTTATCGGTGTTTCCGCCCTATGCGGCAGTTATCTGCAAGGGCAGACTTTACATACACAACCCAACATTATTTATATTTTAATGGACGATCTGGGATATGGGGATATCGGTTGTTTCGGACAACAAAAAATAGAAACACCCAACATCGATCGTTTATGCAAAGAAGGTATCAAACTGACACAGCACTATTCCGGTTCGCCTGTATCAGCTCCGGCACGTTGTGTATTAATGACGGGCATGCACTCCGGACACGCACAAATCCGTTTCAATAATGAAATGACCGAACGCGGAGCCGTCAACAACTATGATTCCGTATATGCACATAAAGAACTGGAAGGACAGTTCCCCTTACAAGCCAACACGATGACTATCGGACGAATGATGCAACAGGCAGGGTATGCTACCGGATGTTTCGGAAAATGGGGACTTGGTTATCCGGGATCCGAAGGGACGCCCGGCAAGCAGGGCTTCGATCAGTTTTATGGATATAACTGCCAGCGCCAGGCACATACGTATTACCCACCATTTTTATATAAGAATGAAGAACGTATCTATTTATCCAACAAGGTGACCGACCCGCACCGAAGTCCCTTGGACAAAGATGCTGACCCGAATGATCCGGCCAGTTATGCCAAATATACGCAAAAAGAATATGCCAACGACTTAATCTTTGATGAACTTCTAAAATTCGTCAGTACCAATCAATCCACTCCTTTCTTCCTGATGTGGACCACTCCCCTACCGCATGTATCCCTGCAGGCTCCAGAACGTTGGGTGAAGTATTATGTAGAAAAGTTCGGTGACGAAGAGCCCTATACAGGCAAGGCAGGTTATCTGCCCTGTCGTTATCCACACGCCACTTATGCAGCAATGATCAGCTATTTTGATGAACAAATAGGCGGATTGATAGAAAAATTGAAAAAAGAAAACCTATATGAGAATACACTTATTGTTTTCACTTCCGACAACGGAGCCACATTCAACGGTGGAAGTGATTCGCCCTGGTTCAACAGTGGCGGCCTTTTCAAGTCGGAATATGGATGGGGCAAATGTTTCCTGCATGAGGGCGGAATCCGGGTTCCGGCAATCATGACATGGCCGGGACACATCAAACCGGGTACGGAAAGTGACCATATTTGTGCTTTCCAGGATGTAATGCCCACCTTGGCTGAGATAGCAGGTATTTCTTGTCCGCCGACAGACGGTATCAGTTTCCTACCTACATTACTCGGCAAAAAGGAAGAGCAAAAGCAACACGAATACTTATATTGGGAATATCCCGATCCCAGAATCGGAAACAAAGCAATCCGTATGGGAAAATGGAAGGGAATCATTACGAATATACGGAAAGGCAATACACAGATGCAACTCTATAATCTGGAGAATGACATCAGGGAAGAACATGATGTAGCTGCACAACACCCCGATATCGTGAAGCATTTCGAACAATTAATGAAAGAGGCTACCAACTAAATCAGTTTTGGCAATTCAACCTTTCTCCCAAAAGAAACAGTGAACATCAAGCGGAGCATATTCCCACGATATTCACTGTTCCTTTATTAATCAAGTTGGAAACTTGAAAATGGACATCATACAGACAATCAGTCCAGTTTTACTCTCCTATTCCCCTGGCAGCCTCAACCAGACGGACAAATTCTCTCCTATACCCTTTATCATCATTATTCAGCCCTTGTTTTGCCAGGCTTATTACTTTATCATAACTGGCATTTCCTTTGAAATCAGAATTCCGAAGCAATTGTCCGAACATCGCTACGGCAGAAGCAAAGCGGAAATCGGAAGATACATTATTTCCTTTGCTGTCAACGAAAGGAAGCTCCATTTTCTTGCTGACGTCTTTATCCGGGGCTTTATAGCGCAGCTTCACGGTCAGGAGTTCATTGGAACCTGTCGGTTTCACGCTCACTTTTTCTTTCTTCTGATATTTCAAATCATCTACCTTGCCTACATAGTCATTCTTCACGCCTGTGGGAATTATTTCGTAGAAAGCGGTCACTGTATGTCCTGCCCCCATATCTCCAGCATCCTTCGCGTCGTTATTGAAATCTTCATCTTTCAGCAGACGGCTTTCGTAACCTATCAAACGGTATGCCTGTACTTGTGAAGGATTAAACTCTACCTGCAATTTTACATCTTTCGCAACAGTATGGAGAGTAGCGCCAAATTCACCGACCAGTACGCGGTTGGCTTCCTGCAGATTATCTATATAAGCATAGTTTCCATTTCCCTTTTCTGCCAAAACCTGCATCTTTTTATCTTTATAATTTCCCATTCCATAGCCCAATACGGTAAGGAATACTCCATTCTTCCGTTCTTTCTCTATCAGTTGCTCCAATCCTTCGGCCGAAGAAACGCCCACATTAAAATCACCGTCGGAGCAGAGAATAATACGGTTATTACCATTAGAGATAAAATTCTTCTTTGCTATTTTGTATGCCAGCAGGATACCGGCACCACCTGCGGTAGAGCCGCCTGCCGTCAGTTCGTCTATCGCTTCGCGAATCTTCTGTTTGTCGCTGCCCGGAGTTGCTTCCAGTTTCACACCTGCACTGCCTGCATAAGTCACGATAGCTACTTTATCTTTATCACGTAAGTTATTGACCAGTAATTTGAGAGACGACTTCACCAATTCCAAGCGATTGGCTCCCCACATCGAACCGGAGACATCAATCAGAAAGACTAAATTGGATGCAGGCAGATTATCCGTAGGAATCTCTTTTGCCTTTAATCCGATACGCACCAGGCGGTGAGAAGCATTCCAGGGACATTCTCCGGATTCCATGGTAATCTTCACAGGGTCACTTCCTGCCGGTTTCGGGTAATCGTATGAGAAGTAATTTACAAGTTCTTCCGTGCGGACAGCGTCAGCAGGCGGCAATTCTCCTTTATTGATAAAACGGCGCATATTACTGTAAGAAGCAGCATCCACATCAATGGAGAAAGTTGAAAGTGCAGCATCCGATACATTCTTGAAGCCGTTCTCTTGAATCTGGCCGTATTCTTCCGTGTTCACCCTATCGTACATGACTGCCGGTACCGGACAGATTGCCATATAAGAACCGGTCATTGCTTTTGTTTTCATCGTACCGTAGCCTGTTACCACACACTCTTCCAATGCAACATTATCCGTTTTCAACTTCACATCCAGTTGCGCTGATTTAACTACTCTTCGCTCCTGCTTATACCCGACAAACTGAAACAACAACGTATCACCCTTTTTAGCCAGAATAGAATACTGACCATTCATATTGGTTATCACACCATTCTTGTTTCCCTTTACCACGACCGAACAACCGACAACCGGTGTTCCGTCTACCGCATCCGTCACAGTACCCGTCACGGTAATTACTTGCGCACTCACTGTACCTAAAGAAACAACTGCCATCAGCAGTACGAGCATCATCGCTCTGAATTGATTTGTTCTCATGACTTCATTATTTAAAAATATGACAATTAATTCGCTTTTACTATAGAGATGCAGATTTCACACAGATTCCACAAAACACTCAAACTTTTTTTATTTTATTGAAAACAGGCATATTTCAAAATTCTTCCTCATTCCTTTGCAACTCTTAATATGATGTGTATATTTGCGAATCATAAACACTTGTAAATATGGAAAACGAAGTCGATGGAAGGCGGGAAATAGCCTCACGGAACACTGCTTGGGCTCATATTATCGCCCGTAAACTCACTCGTTGGGGTATTACCCCCAATCAAATTTCCATGATGAGCGTATTTTTTGCCCTGATTGGTTGTCTCCTGTTGATTAGTACAGTTATCTATCCCGATTTCAATAAATATGTTGCCTATATCCTGTTTATTGTTTGTATGCAGTCACGATTGCTTTGCAATCTGTTTGATGGAATGGTAGCCATCGAAGGGGGAAAGAAAAGTGCTAACGGTGACCTTTATAATGATATGCCCGACCGCTTTGCCGATGCCCTGTTCATCATTCCGGTGGGTTATGTAGCAGGCGGGTTCGGGATAGAACTGGGATGGCTGGCTGCCCTGCTTGCCGTGATGACCGCTTATTTCCGCTGGATAGGCGCTTATAAGACACAACAACATTTCTTTAACGGGCCGATGGCGAAACAACACCGCATGGCATTACTGACTTTCGCTTTTGTTGTCGCCACCTGCACCCTGCATTGGGGACACGAACAGACGGTATGTCTTATTACCCTTATAGTTATGAATATCGGTCTTATCGCCACACTTATCCATCGGCTGTACCTCATGTCGCACACTACAAACCATGAAATAAAATGAAAGAACTACTCGACAAAATCTTCCCAACGCTAAGCGATGAACTAATCATCGTCATCTCTCTTATTATCGGATTACTTGTCACGGCAAGTATTCTTCTTTTTCTTGTAAAGAAGCTGTCTCCGAAAACAAATATCAGTGAACTCACCGCCCGCACCCGTTCCTGGTGGATTATGGCTGCAATGTTTATCGGCGCCGTGTTTATCAGCTATGATATTTCTTATTTCTTCCTCGCCTTCCTCTCTTTTATAGCCTTCAGAGAACTTTATTCTGTGTTAGGATTCAGGGAAGCAGACCGCGGGGCACTATTTTGGGGGATACTGGCTATTCCTATCCAATATTATCTTGCCTATATAGCGTGGTATGGAGCATATATCATCTTCATTCCGGTAGTCATGTTTCTCGTACTTCCTTTCCGGCTCGTCTTGAAAGGAGAAACTCATGGCATCACCAAGTCAATGGCACTACTGCAATGGATACTGATGCTTTCCGTATTCGGTATCAGCCACCTCGCCTATCTCCTCTCGCTTCCCGAACTGCCGGGCTTCAATGCGGGCGGACGCGGATTATTACTATTCCTTGTATTCCTTACGGAAATCAATGACATCATGCAGTTCGTATGGGGAAAACTTTTCGGACGACATAAGATTCTGCCTAAAGTAAGCCCCAACAAGACATGGGAAGGTTTCCTGGGCGGTGTAATCAGCACTACCATTATCGGCTATTTCCTGGGATTCCTCACTCCGCTTTCCGGCCCTAATGTAATCCTGGTAAGCGCACTCATTGCCATTGCCGGATTCTCGGGAGATGTCGTTATCTCAGCCATCAAGCGGGATAAAGGAATCAAGGACATGGGGAACAGCATCCCCGGACACGGCGGTGTATTCGACCGCATAGACTCCTTGTCCTACACTGCTCCTGTATTTTTTCATTTAGTCTATTACATTGCTTATTAGACGGAGAAATGATGAAAAAGAGATTCATGCAATCTGCCATTATGCAGATTATATATAAAGGTATTTGCCACTGGTTCCTGAAGTTAATCGTAGGAGTCCAGTTCACCGACTGCCGCTTTCTCAGAAAGGAAAAGCAATTTATTATTCTTGCCAACCACAACAGTCACCTGGATACTCTGAGCCTGCTATCCTCCCTGCCCGGCGACCTTCTGTGGAAGGTCAAGCCCGTAGCCGCAGAGGACTATTTCGGAAGAACCCGTTTTCAGGCTTCCATGAGCAATTATTTTATCAATACGCTTTTAATCAGAAGAAAAGGAGAAAAAGATTCGGAGCATGACCCTATCCGTAAAATGCTTGAAGCGATTGATGCCGGATATTCACTCATCCTTTTTCCCGAAGGAACAAGAGGGAAACCGGAACAAATGGGAAAGATTAAATCAGGTATAGCCCGTATCCTGTCCCTGCGCCCTGAACTGAAATATGTACCTGTATTTATGACCGGTATGGGGCGTTCCCTACCCAAAGGCAAACTGATACTGTTACCTTATAAGGCATCCATCCATTACGGTATGCCAGCATTGGTCAAGAGTACGGATACGCACGAAATTCTGAACCAAGTAACAGAGGATTTTGAAGAAATGAAAGAGAAATATCAGGTTATTATAGAAGAAGACGAAGAATAGATGCTGTTTTTCAAAAGAAACATATCGAAGCTATCGGACGAAGAGTTACTTACACACTATATAAAGTCCGGGGATACGGAATATTTCGGTGAATTGTATAACCGTTATATCCCGTTATTGTATGGACTTTGCCTGAAATATCTGCAAGATGAAGACCGTGCGCAGGAAGCCGTGATGCAGTTGTTTGAAGATTTATTGCCCAAGATGGGTAATTATGAGATAAAGGTCTTCAAGCCATGGCTCTACCGGGTAGGCAAGAATCATTGCTTGCAGCTCCTACGAAAAGAAAACAAGGAAATTCCGTTAGATTATAGCATTAATGTTATGGAATCCGACGAATTTCTGCATCTATTAAGTGAAGAGGA
>UMFP01051021.1_pt1 | contig 14856 bp, 14 predicted proteins | sample 1965031 | NCBI WGS metagenome assembly UMFP01 (sample SAMEA4836048, study PRJEB28245) | human gut metagenome | biome: gut microbiome; material: fecal sample | place: Denmark | collected 2008
ACAAATATTTAGATATAGTTGGCGCAAAGTGCATGATTGGAAATCAAGACCTTCAATTCACTAATGCATCTCAACTGAATGACCCTTTCGATTGTCATCCAAAATTAATTGACTACTCAAATGTGCCGGACACTGAACTTCAAGGATGGATACCAAAAGATTGGTGGGTAGAGAAAGAGGAAAACGATGCACTCAATTTGCGCAATGATACATGGCTATGTAGTTTATCAAAAATCAATGATTCATTACTCATGTGGAGTCATTATTGTTGTAACCACAAAGGTATTTGTATAGGACTTGATGTAGACAAAGTAATGGAATCTGTTCCACCGATGTTTGGCACACTATATCTTGAACCACTTGTCATAGATGTTCAATATCAAGATATAATAGAGCGCCCAAACGCATATAGTGCAAATGATAGATGCAACTACCAATGGGGGACAAAAGCAAAGGATTGGGAATATGAACAGGAGGTAAGATTAGTCATACCAAAACCAAGTCCTATGTATGCAGCATTCACTCCTCAACAGGCAAAGCAGACAAAAGAAACATGGGATTGGCGTGAAATACACCATTATTTGCCGCTGAAAAAAGAGAGTTTTGACTCAATCTATTTTGGAATCAATATAGAACAAGCTGAAAAAGAAAAAATTATTCAATATGTTCGGAAGGAACTACATCCGCAAATCAGGTTATATCAAATGGAAGTAGATGAAAATGCTTTTAGATTACGACCTGTAATCATATGAACGGTCAGGTGTCGGTAAATTCTGATTTATCGCTCGATTAAGAGCTATTTTTTTGTCTAACGTAGCTATTACACTTGATATTCTTTTCTGTTCGCTGATTGGTGGTATCGGGAAAGCATATTCCGAAAGCAAATCGAATGTAATTTGTGGAAATGAACCTATCCGATTTTCGGCTCTTCGTTGGAGTATATCAAGAAAAGGTTGATTGGTCAAACAATAATAAAAATACTCTAAATCAACATCTTCATTATATTTTCGCAATACCATCAATTTGGTAGACACAACATAGTCTTTAGTATCTTCTGTTGTAACTTTAGCAAATCTTCTGTTAGCAGGACGTATTTCACTGAACAAAATATCGTCCTTTACTATGGTCTTCTTAAATTGACCTTTTAGCTCATCTACAGAAGTTAGTGTACCGCTACCCATTACACCATTTTCTACATCAGATGTATTTATGGCAATGAGTTTGTCTTTATCAAATTTGTGAGTTTCTGAAACTGTACGCACAATTTGATTTATTTTCAAAACTTTAGTGCGATTTGCATTATATTTTCTCAATTCCATCACTTTTTCGTTTAACTCCTTACCCAACTTTGTTTCATCCTCTTCTATAATAACCGTGTTTACTCCCTAAGTTGGAGAGTAAATGTAGACATTGGATAAATAAATTTTCCACAACTTGTGAAAGAATTACTTATCCAACATTCCTTTAATCTGTTTATCAAAATCAGAATCAATCCATTGGGTTTTATTAAAAATATCGTATTCGCTTTCAGCCTTTGCCTTGGCTTGTGTCGCAGATATTCGCCCTTTATCCGGCAATATCTGATATTTGCGGAACGTCAGGAACTCATTGACACTGGCTGCAAACTGCTCCATATTAAATGTATTCTCTCGCTCTATGAGGTCTTCAATATAATCGAAATATCCTGTTACAGCACGTTCCAGCCGACGGATTTCATTTTCCTGCAAATAGTTCTTGGCTATTGACACATCCGATTTCAAGATGCGTCCATCAGGGGCATTCTTCCATGTGGTCAGTCCCATGTGTTCTTGGGTATGATCTGCCTTAGTGTAGATGATTTCAGCAGCCGTTTGCCCGGTAATAGCATAGTGAAAACGGTTTTGTATCATGGCATAGAAATCGTGTGTTGTAGGCGAGTTTTTGTCATAATCAATACTGCACTCTGCATATATATCGGTAATCTGTTGCCAAATACGCCGTTCACTGGCACGGATGGAGCGTACTCTTTCAAGCAATTCACGAAAATAGTCTTTTCCGAATACCGCCGTTCCCTGTTTTAAGCGTTCATCATCAAGCACAAACCCTTTCTTGATATACTCATTGAGAATCTTGGTAGCCCACTGGCGGAACTTGGTTGCTTTGGGAGAAGAGATACGGTATCCAACTGCGATAATCATATCAAGATTATAGAAATCAACCAACTCTTCAACCTCACCTCTTATGCCTCGATTTACGACAGTTGCAATTTTTGCAACTGTCGTGTCTTGCTGTAATTCTTCGTCCTTGAATATATTGGCTATGTGGCGACTAATCCCGGATTTGTCAATACCGAAAAGCTCTGCCATAGCTTTCTGCGTACACCAAATGGTCTCGTCTTTTATAACCACCTGCACCTTACCCTCTTCATCGGGGAGACTATATAACAAAAACTGTATTTCGTTACTCATTGTTACCTACATTTGCGTTGAACTGCAAAGCATCCAACTGTTTCATAATTTCCTCTTCCAACCTATGACTCTCAGCAAATTGCTTGGCGAGAGTTTGCTTATAATTCGCCATACGAGCATTGAACTCGTCTTCCGTTATATCTACATAATCAATCTTGATGTCGAAATATTGTCCGGCAGAAAGAGAATAGCCCTTTTCCTTTATTTCATCGTAAGTAACAGCTACAGAGAAATCTTCTACAGCTTCTTTATTGCGGAACGTATTGACTATTAAGTCTATCTCATTATCAAGCAAACGTCGTTTCTGGTTATTGCCTTCTTTATATTCTTCACCTAATTTGCTTGCATCAATCAAAATTACTTTATCTGCCGTTGCCGACTTATCAAAGAATATAACGGAAACATTTGTTCCAGTGGTGGCAAACACATTGCTCGGCATAGATACACAACCATAAACCCAATGTTCATCTACCACACGTTGTAAGATTTTCTTTTCAACACCACTTTTAGCTGTAATAAATCCTGTAGGAATTACTATTGCGCCTTTCCCTGTTGTCTTTAGTGAATTTAAGACGTGCTGAATGAAACAGGTATAAATCGCCATTTTAGGTTTCATCGGATCTACCTTTTTAACCGCATTCGGGACTCCTGCCCAAAAACGAATCGTATCAGCAGCCAATGTATCACGATACTCAGGAAAATCAAGTTTAAATGGAGGATTTGAAACGATAAAATCAAATTTCTTTAATGCGCCATTTGGTTCAGTATGCGATGGCTCTGTCAATGTATTGCCCTGTACAACATTTGGCAGAGAAGCAGATAAACTATTTAAAATAAGGTTCAGACGCAACATTTCGCTCGACTTCTCTGATATATCCTGACTGAAAATCGAGCATCTATCCTCTCCTATCTGATGAGCAAGCGCCATGAGCAATGTACCTGTTCCAGCCGATGGGTCGTAACAAGTCACACCTCGTAAATCCGCATTGTCCCCTACCAATAATCTCGCCATAACTTGTGCTATGGCACGTGGAGTATAATATTCAGCATATTTACCACCTCCGGCATTATTAAATCCCTTCAGCAAATGCTCGAATATTCTTGAGAAGAAATCATACTTCTCGATAAATACATGTTCAAAATTGAATGAGGCGACATTGCGCATCAGCGATTTTGCAAATTCATCACGCTTTTGAGTATCAGTTACGAATGTTGTTATGGCACTGAAGATGTTCACCTTGCTTTTTCCGGAAGTTGTTACAGAAAAAGTGTCGGCATTAATATTGGCTATATCTATTAAGGTAGCATCCAATAATGTAGAGAAATCTCCCTTTCCTGTGGAATTATATAGATGTGACAACGTATGTTCCGGTTTAAGTCTCGGTACAGAAGCCGACAAATAACTGAAAAGGTCTTCCACCTCTTCCTCTGTAAATGTGTCATATTCGGCATCCCACTTTTCTGCCTTGCTTAGACGTTCACCGTACATTTTATCTCGTTTGGCTTCATAGCCGAACTTATCATTAAAGAACTTGTACAGAAACATTTCTGTGACGATTTTATATTCGCTTCCTGTTCCTGCCAAGCCAAACGCACCTGTTGTACTTTTCAAAGAATCAATCAGGGCAATCGTTGATTCTGTTATATTTATATCGCTCATAATCAATATGCAAAATTACGTTGTTGGAAATATTCCGTTGTGATAAGATTGTTGATATATTTACGGTCTGTCAAATTTGCCTTGATTCCAAGGTCTATCAATTTATGACCAATAATAGCCAAGACATCACGCTTAAAAGCGTCTTCATTATCCAAAATATTGATATTCAGGAATAACATATTGTCTATTTGAGACTTCATCTGGGACAGATTTTCGGCTATTTCATATTCGTGTGCCGATATAATCGGCTGTTCACGTTTTTGATTTTCCTCCTCGATCCGCTTGTGAATACGCACAAAACGCTCATCACCTTTATACTTTTTCTTCAAGATATTATTCCGCCTGTTTATTTCCCGAATCTTTTTCATTACATTATCCATGTAATCAATGCTGTCCTTTGCATCTTGAGTGTTTTGCGGCACAAAACCTTTTTTACGGAAATATGCCCGGAACTCATCTGCAAGGATGACATATTTTTCTTCATTTCTATCAAAATTGGCATCAAATTCGGCTTGTACCTTTTCGCAACGCTCACGAATATCATTAACTACAATTCGCAGTTCCTCGGACATTCCCTTTTTGAACTCAAATTCCAATTCTGACAGAGCAACATTGATTATTCCAGAAACATCTGCCTTATGCTCTGTACTTTCAAACAGATTCATCCTCTCTATGCGATGTGTAACCTCTGTAATCAAAGTAGGAATGCCACCAAAAGCCAAAGACTCTATTTTTTCTTTCAATTCATCATCGCCAAAAGCTCTGACTTGATTCAGAATAGCTTTAGCATCATTCAATACAGACCGTAATTCATAAAGCCTGTCTTTATCCTCTATTTCGTCGATTTCTTGCCTGAACTCTTCCGGATTATCGCAAGTGAAATTAAAGAGAACACTTTTGATTTCTTTCATTTTCGCTATTATCTCTTCCCTATCTTCGATAATAGCATTGCCAACAGGCTCGTTCTGTTTGGTCTCCTTAATATCCGCCGTGCGGTTTAATTCTCTCAGATAGCGGTCATTTGTCGAATCAAAGTTTTCCTTTATATCTACAAAATCAACCACATAGCCATATTTGAAATCTTTATACGGACGGTTTACACGCGTAAGAGCCTGTAGCAAATCATGACCGTCAAGGCTACGTCCCAAATATAGTTTTTTCAATCTGGGAGCATCAAATCCGGTAAGCAACATCTGATTGACAATCAGTACATCTACAGTCTGCTGCTTCTTATATTCTTCAATATATGCTTTTCGCTCTAATTTGTCACCTTCATCATGCAGTATCAGAGAAGCACGCAATGGTTTGGCATGACCATACGCAACCATTGGCTCTGCCACCATTCCCAACTGCTCTTCCCACTTATCTTCAATACGCTGTGCGAATCTGAAACGCTGCTGCCATAAACGGAACATTTCACGAGCCTGTGGATTGGTTTTGCACACAATCATTGCACCGATGGAATCATCGGCTTGTTCTTTTCTGAATCTCCGCAAATCAGAAATAATATAATCAAGCAAAGCGTTCAGATAACTTTCATGCTCAATTATCTTATTCTTGTCTATATCGCTTTTCTTGACTTCTACGTTTCCAGCCAATTTATCAAGAATGCTCTCAATACGCTCTTTATATATGGTTTCTATCGGTTCACGCATCAGTTTTAACGTGTAACCATCTGCTATCGATTTGTCATAATAGTAGGTATCAATATAATCGCCGAAAACACGCCAAGATTCTTTTTCTTCTCGTAACAAAGGAGTTCCTGTCAATGCTATTTTTACAGCATCCTTATCTGCTTCTAAAAGATTTGCAAGAAAACTACCCTGCGGACTATATCCTCTGTGTGCTTCGTCTATAAAGAATACACGCTGAAGATTAGTATTATATCCAGATTCTATATGTATTTTGGTAGAATCTTCCTTAAATTTCTGTATGTTTACAACCATTATTTCCGCTTTACCCTCACCGTTCACCACAGGAGTAGTATCACGGATGTCTTTCATTAAATCATCCCTACTATTGACATTCCTTACAACTAAGCCACGTGCAACAAACTCATCGCTCGCCTGCTCCATCAGCGCAATACGATCCACTATAAAGTAGAATTTAACAGCCGTCTCACGTTTTGCATAATAATCGGTCAGACTGCGAACTGAATAATACGCCAATGCTGTCTTGCCACTGCCTTGCGTATGCCATATTATTCCACTCTTGACACCTTTAGATAGTTTTTTGCGAATAGCCAATGAAGCAAACAATTGCTGATAGCGCATCACATGTTTTTCGAGAGTTGTGATTTTACTGCCATCTTCCAGCTCTATAGTTCGATTAACATACGCAAAGCCATATCTTAACAGAAACAAAAGCCTCTCCCGGCAAAGCATTGATGTCAAAACACGATTCGTAGGAGTATCTACCTTTTTATTTGTTTCATAATCAGGCAAGTTTTTAATAACGACACAATTCCTATGTCTGAGAACCTTTTTTTCTGTATTTTCCGTCAACGCTATATATGGATATTCCGACACGAAAGTAGCATCAGCCTCTCTAAACACATTAAAGAAAGCTTTCTCTTTTGATGCACAACAATAAAACGCCCCTTGTATCGGAACCCTGTTTTCATTATCGTATTCCTGATTATTGGAAAAAATCATCAATTGGGTAAGATTGATAAAGCGACGAAAACTCTTGTTCCGCATCCTTTTGTTAATCCTATCCCGCTCTGCTAAGATTCCATCATGATTATTAGGTTTCTTGACTTCGATAAAAGTTAAAGGCAAGCCGTTTATAAAGCATGTGATATCAGGACGGAAGCTATCACCGGATTCAATATTTTCGCATGTAAACTCTGTCGTAACGTGCCATTCATTATTATTCACATCAGCGAAATCTATCAACTTCACGCCACTATTGGAGGAAAGTATGCTATAGAATTCCTTGCCTAAATCATCGTTGTTCAAGACTCCGACAATTTTATCCAGCAACTGGCTGCATTCCAAGTCAGTCAAAACAGGATTCAGACGTTTTACTGAGCGGATAAAAACATCCGTCAAAATATTCGTCTGGGGATTGTATGATGTTATATCATCCAAATATGTATAACCGAGCTTGCAAAGATGCAATGCAGCCGGGACTTGTACTCTTGTATTCTCCGTAAAGTTTTTCATTGCATTTTACCTTTCCTCTTTATCTGTTATCAAATCCTTTAAATCCACCTGTAAAATCTCGGCAATCCTCTGCAATGTTTCCAAATTCGGCTGGATTCTATTGCACGCATAAGCATTTACCATGCTGAAACTTTTATCAAGTTGCTTAGCCAACCATGTCTGAGAGATACCTTTATCCGACAAAACAGTCTTTATTTTATTTAGCTTCATTGTTTAATGCGATTTTATAGTGCAAATATAGCGAATTATATTCGATAAACCGGGATTATTTTGTACTTTTGTAATCTTCAACAGAATTCTGAGCAAAATATAATAAGGACATGTATATATTTGATGAATACTTGAATGATAAAGACTTGGATAAGCGTGAGCGAGCCAAATTGTGGAGAACGTCCATAGGTTTGCAAGCGGTTGACAATTTACGTGTATCCGATTTCCTCATTGAAACGGCACGCAAACATATAGAGGGAGAAATATCGATGGATGAAGTAAATCAATTGATAAAAGAGTATTATGAAAGCAAGAAGCATTAATATCTTACTATTGATCACCGAAATCTAACAAATTCTAACCCATATTAAACGAAAAACTGAATCTATACAAATATACATATAGCCTCAATTTCTATAACTAGACCACACATTTATTCCATGATAACTGATAAGTTATCTTTCTTATATTTCTTATGGTCTCCATCCACACCGTCGCCCACCAAATAACTATAGGAAGTGCTAGTAGTTTAGTAAACTTGCCCCATTATCATTTACCCAATTAAAACCAACGAAGAATGTCATAAAGACATCCTCCCTCGCTAATAATAAAACGTCCGCAAACGCCATATATGGTCATATGAGCATATAACAACATAAGCTATTTGCAGTGTCTTCTATTTAATTTTGTTATAACCTCTTTCTATTAAAGCTAGGCTGAACAACGCTTTACTTTTGAAGAAATTATTGTCCATTAGCTTCATATCCTATTCCATAGTTATTCAGCAATATCTTTTACCTAGAACGAACCAGTTCGTACCCATACCCATCATACTCACTTTTATCATACGCATTATTTATGTACTTATTTGGATCAGCTAAAAAATCCTCCTCTTCTACAAAAGAAATATATGAGCCACTTAATGCGTCAACTGTTTGACATTGTTCGCAAGAGAATTTTTTGGGATTTTGATTAAATCTATTATTATTGATTATATCATAAACCAAATCATCACGATATTTATTTGAACGACATCCATCTTGATGCTGAGTTGAATATTTAAACCAATCATAGGAACCATTGACTTTCATAATGACACCAACTACGCCATTTGTATGTGAAGTTCTTTCTTTTCTTGTGATTCTTTTGAGGCTATATTCTATTTCCCAATCAATCCACCTACTCTTCTTTATATTTGGAGAGATGATTACTATTGTTACTGAGGTATCAAACATCATGTCTCTTAAGTTTTTCTTAATATTCTCTGTTGAAGTATCTGTTAAATCTGGGGAATCACTTGTTTCTCCTTGATAATATTTAGCGTCCTCACCTAAAGAATCAATAATTTTGTCTCGTAAGTTTTGAGCTTCGCTATACTTATACGAAATGAAAGTTTTATGTGCCATATCAAATTTGTTTTATTATTTCACGAAATAGTGACATATAAGCGAGATTATTCTCTAATTCAATGTCATATTCATTTTTATGCTTATTAAAAAGTATTTTTGCTGCAGCCCCTGTGCTGGCTATTGGAAACATCGGAGTATCCGGATGAAATTGCTTAAACATATCATATTCAATTTCAACACCTTCCATCCCTCCAATAAAAAAAGCGGCCATAAATTCATTATTACCAATCATTTTGTTTCGCATCTCAAGCAGACTCTCTTCTAACGAATCTTTCTTCTCTGTTAGCACCACCTTTGGCATGTCCTTATTTTCTTTTGGGAATTGCTCCACAAACCATTTGGATTGATATAGCATAACATGTTCGGAAACATTGTATTCCAATATATTTAGCACTCTGCTTATCATCGGTGTAATAGCAGGATGCCCACCCCATATCAGTCTATAATCTTTTATCACAACAGATGTTAATGCAATTACAGCATCTCTGATTGATGTAACGTCACAGGTATTTATATATTTTTTATTTCTTTCGGTAAAAGGGATACTTGCGGAAAGAAATATATTTTTTACTTTTGGTTCATCCATTTATCAAACTCATTTCTTTGAATAGTTTTTACTTCAAGAGCGGAATTAAGCCAATTTAAATGGTTAATCCAATCTTTTCGTACCTTAAGAGAATCGTAAAGCAGATACACCTTTAATTCTGGTGTCTCAAGTAATTCACGAAACTCTCTTGATTTATAATAGTCATATGATGTAGGCACTCCTATTGCTGGCAGATAAAGTGCAAGAAGTTTTTTATTAATGTCTCTTTCGATGATGTAATACCTTTCTTGAAAGACCAGTCGTCCAACTTTTTTTGCTTCTTGAATAAACTCCCCTCGCAATGTATCCTGTCTTGCTGCTAAATTTCTAGCTCTGCACGACTCTATTACATCAATTATTTTTTCCAGACAGGGCAGTGTAAGTTTACACTTTTCAGCACTTTCCATATTCATTAAATCATTTTCCTCCAATTGAACTGGTATGCAAAGATAATCTGATTTTTCTATGGAACATTTAGGCCAAACAACCTGCACAACTCCTATCTGTTTAACGTTTGAAGTTTCTATTTCCTCCCTACAATACCCACTCTCATGAAAACTGGGCGTCAATAATTGAATTACCACATCGCTGTCGGACATTCTATGATATAATTCATCTTGAAAGTCTTCCGTCGGTGGAATAGAATACGAATCCAAGAATGGATCAAAATTATTTTTAATCAATTCTTCAAAAAGTTGAATTGCAACACCTGTTGAATCGCTTCTTTTATAGCTTATAAATACTCTTCGCGTTTTTCTCAATAATCTTAATCCTTGAAGTGCTATATTCACATAATAGCAAGTGGTTCTATTGCCTGCAAATACACCGTTAATAGGATGCAATATGATGGGTATTTCATTGTTAAAATTGTTTTCTTTGAAATAAATAGGTAATATTGCATCACCATTAGTCAAAATTGTTTCAATTTTTTCCACATCAGCATAATGCACATCTTCACTTCCTATATAGAAACAAAACGAAGGATTCTTATTATTGTATTTTTCGTCAAATTCATACGAATATATTATTTTAAGAATTTTTTCAGACAATCCTAGCTCTCCTATTTTTTTGATAAACACATTCAAGATGTCTCTAATGAGAGGATTTTCTGTATTTCCTAAAAAAATCAGTTGATAATGATACTGCATAAATAACTAATATGTGCCAGCATTTTCTATGGCGTTTTCTATCAATTGTTCTATATTTTCTTTTATATCATCATAAACATAAGTACTTAAGGAATAATTCGAATCAAACACCTCAATGTAGTTAGATAGCCTATAACCTTCTTGCGTATAAAGAGAATAAAACGGATTGGCACCGGCAGTAGTTTGATTCCCATACATATCTTTTAGTTTATGGATGCGTATTCCGACTATACCCTTATTAAGTTGATAAGCCTTCTCTATTTCATATTTCACCCATTTTCTAGATGATGTAGTTGCCCCAATCAAAACAACAAGGCATGATCGCTTATCCAATTGCTCATCAATCCATTTCCTTATTGCTGTATCTGTTTTCAATCTCACCTCTTCCCAATCATTGTCACTAAATGTAGAAGAGTTGTCCACTTTACCCATATTGCGCACCTGGGAAGCTCTCCAGGCATCTTTATGGAACTCAAAACTAAAAAACACTCGTCTTTTCGGCATATATCTATATTAATTTGTTATTAAACATTACGACATTATGAAACAGCTTTCATTCCGATTACAAATTTATAAAAAACGACTAATATGGTCATCATTTCAAACGACAAAAGCAGAAAATTGGATTTAATATAAAATTTACTATTGTACAACTTCCTGCGAGAGCCTCGCAAGCCGTTCTTTCAACAATTCGCCATACTTTTCTTTCAATTCAGCACTCAGGAAAGAGCTTTGAATGACAGCCTTAAACTTAGGCAATAGCTTAATATACTTATTTATCAGTCGTTCTACAATCACATTCTCTATACCCAGAGTGGCTGCCGATTTGATAAAATCTCCCCTTTGAAGCTTTTTCTTCCGACCGTTCAAGGTCAATGCCAGTTCTTCATCATCCTTTGGATTGATAATAGCTGCGTTCAGCAAATCGTAAGCAGGAGTCAAACGTATTTTATTCGCTGCTTCATACAAAGAGAAGTTTTTCAAGTGCATATCGTTATTTCCTGTCAGCCAAGAGAAAAGTACCAGTTCAAAGAAATTGGTAACATCCATTTTGGGCAAAGACGAATATTTCAAAACCGCCTTACCGACACGTTCATAGCTGCTCTTGTATTTATGCTCCGTTTGCCTTTCCGTCAATTGGCACATATCTTCCATCGCAATCTTCTCTCCGGCAGGAGTCCTATCAATCCGACGAGTAAGATAACATAGGGTATCATCCGCCATCCGCATTAGCGTGTGAGGAACAACCTCAATACGTGCCACTTCTGCAAGGTGCATGGTCAAATCCTCTACCTCCGGCATCATTTCATATTGCGAGGTCTGTGGCTTACAGATATAACCTCCCCACAGCCCGACAATGGTCAATCGTTTGCTGCCCTCATGCTCATTCAGATGCAAGGACAATTTCGGCTGGACACCTGTCAATGAGGTTTGGTCTTGAATGATTTGCAGAGCAAGCTGGTCAAGTTGCTCCGTCGTATAATCAAGAACGGGCAACGTTGTTGTTCCAAAGAACTTCTTTATACAAGCCGTGTGCATATCCTTTTCCCCCTTTAGGAGAGGACGATAGCAATGCAGACAATTACACATGGCTCACCTCCTTTTCTTCCACAGGAACAACGCTTACCGCTCCGATGCAATCCTTACAGCAGGTCATAAGCAACGACATCCGGTCAAGAATGCTGATGTCCGTATTCCTCAGTGCAACATCCAATAGCCATCCTTCAGGAATCAGACCATCGAAAAACGGGAATAGTACAGAACTTGTATATACTTCTTCCTGCAATGGCAATGTCAGGCTGACGGCTCTTGCCGCCTCCAATGATAGATATTCCGGCAAATAACGGAACTCATATCCAGCATCGTTTTCCGTAAGAATCCCAGCCAACTGGTCTTTGTAAAATATACAGGCTTGTCTCATTGATTATCAGTTTTAGAAATGGCAACCATTTCATAATTAAAGAAGTCAAGAAGCTGATTCACCTTATCAAGACGCAGCGTTTCCTTCCCTTGTTCGAGGTCTCGCACAAAGCGCAATCCTACCCCCGACTTCAACGAAAGTTCTTCTTGCGTCAGGTTATACTGCTTTCGCAACATCTTGACCGTAGTAGAGAGATTATTCATAAGCGTTCATATTTAAAATCAATGATTTTACAATGAAGACTGCACCTCGGAATAAATCAAACAAGTTTGATTATTCACGCAGTTTGCACTTTATCTATACCATATCGGGTACAAAGTTAGCAAAAATATTCGACATTATATCAGTATGGGTCTAATTTATCATTTCACCACTGTGATTATATCAGACAAGGTATAATTCAAGAAGGATTGAGGCATTAATATTAAGGCTAAAAACAAATACAAAGTATATGGCCTTACACTTTTCCAAGCGAATAATTCAGTTTCGCTACACTTTTTCCAACGAATCGAGTACCCCAAATAATCAAAGCACAAAAATCCCACCGCAAACCGCAGAAATCCCAAGAAAAACACTACCTTTGTGTTCAACATGCGTTCTGTAACATCCTTGCGGAAATGACCTATCAGTCAATACGTTGAATCTGATAGCAAACATTCCACAAAAGAGCTGAAAGAAGGCGGTACAACACGTATATGCAAAACGATGAAATACAACGGTTTGCATTTGTCCCTACATTCTGTGTACTTGTAAAAACAGAGGTTGTACCGATTAAAATGAATAGTCACTGATAATCAGTGATGTGAATATGCTGCATCGGAAAATAAGGGCTTGTAAACAGTCATAACCAACCATAATCATTTAGAATAAAGTCGCTGTATATAAGCGACTTTTGTTTTTGTGTATTTTCCAGACCGTATTTGGAAGTAACGGTTTTTATCCATATTTTTCATACATATTTCTACCGTGACAGAAATTCACGGTTTGTCCAAATATCACAGTGACGCATTAGTTGACGTGTGTTGACAATGGTTTACATGTGTGGACAAAAAGGGAAATTAAAATTCATGTAAAATGGCAGAAAATAGGACGAAAATATGGAAGTAAAAAGAATTTGTCAATGGTGCGGAAAACCGTTCATCGCACAGAAAACAACTACCTGTTATTGCAGCCCGCAATGCTCGAAACGAGGTTACAAACACCGCATGATGGAACGGAAGATGGAGCTGCGCCATATGCAGGAGATGCAGAAATTGCGCTCGTCGCTGGAAAAGCAGGAATACTTCACCTTTTCGCAGGCTGCACGTCTGATGGGTGTAAGCCGCTAGTACATCTACAAACTGGTAAAGGAGGAGAAACTCCGTGCTTCCCGGCTCAGCGGAAAGATGTCGCTGATACGGAAAGCCGACATCGAACTCATGCTCAAAAGCAAACCTTATGAACGACTGGTAGCAAAAAACGACTTTGACATCACCGAGTATTACACCGCTGAGGAGATTGCACAGAAATATAAGGTCAATGCCAAATGGGTATGACCTTATACACGACAGCACAAGGTCCCGAAAGTGAGAATCCGCCAGTTCAACTATTACAGCAAGAAACATATCGATGCTGCCTTTGCCAAATATGAGGTGGACTCCGACCTGACGGAATGGTACACTCCCGAAGATATTCAGGAGAAGTACGGCATGACACGTGTCGCCATCCGTTCGCATGTCTACCGCAACAATATCCCATCGAAAAAAGAACACGGGCAGATATTCTACTCGAGGCTACACTTTGACCTCTCGAAGAACTCCGCGGAGGAGAGCAAGGTCGAATACTACACCGTCAAGGAGGCAATGGAAAAATTCAAACTCTCTCGTGACTCAGTTTATAATATCCTGCAATTCCATCAGATCAGCCGAGAGAAGAACGGGCGCTTTGTCCGCTTCCTGAAAGTAGACTTTGACCGGGTGATGGGTGTCCGTAAGTGAGCTGATTATAGGCTACCGTAAATTATTCCAAAATTAATCTTCACAGAAGGTGGTCTGCATGGTTACATTACAGTGATTTGCCAGCGAATTAATAACAACCATAAAAGATATAACATTATGAACGATTGTAAAACAGTAACATTAAGGACTTTTTTATCATTATTATTTGCTATAGTCGCTATTCATTATCAGGGTTAATTTCAAATGGCAACAAGTTGTCACCTTCATTAAAACGGTCGAAATCCGAGCTAAACAAGCGGTCTTGAATGACACGGTATTTCTCAAATTCGGTGTAATAGTCAAGACTTGTTCTGACATTTTCTATACTATCG
>UMFP01051902.1_pt1 | contig 14673 bp, 10 predicted proteins | sample 1965031 | NCBI WGS metagenome assembly UMFP01 (sample SAMEA4836048, study PRJEB28245) | human gut metagenome | biome: gut microbiome; material: fecal sample | place: Denmark | collected 2008
CCTACCGGCATCTAAACTCTCTTAATACCGTAGGTTACAAAGAACTGTTCAAATATCTGGACGGAGAATGGGAACTCCCTTTCGCTATCGAAAAGATCAAGCAAAATTCACGCATTTATTCACGCAAACAGATGACATGGTTCAAAAGGGATGAAGAAATACGCTGGTTCCATCCGGAACAAGAAACGGAGATACTTGAGTACCTCCGTCTACAAAATCTGACTCATTTACCCAGTTTGGATACCTTCTGATAAACTTCCCGATAGACATTATTGCCCAACCGGAACAGAAGCGTCATTTTCTTTCCGTCAATCCGGTAAGATATAGGAACGATAGCATTTGCCGATCTGCCATGTTCATTACGCAGTTTCTCGCAGTAAAGGCCTTTTGCAATGATGCTGTACTCCCCCGAACGGGTAATTTTGTACGGGCAAAATACATCGTCCGAACTGCGGCTGCCTGAACTCACGTCTACAGCATCTTTGATATACGCATCCACATTGAAATAATTGCCATCTTTATCAAGTACCTTATATCTGACCACTTGCGAAGAGCCTTCACTCTGAACAAGTTTCCAGATTCCTTTTAAGTTTTGACTCATACAAAGTGCAGGTACAAGAAAAAGAAATGAAACAGCTAGTAAAATCTTACAAAATTGTTTTTTCATAATAATAAAATTTTAAGTTCAACAAATAGTCAATAATAGTGTATATCGCTTTTATTCCATATTTTTATTTCAACAGGATATAACTGCCCATTTTTAATCAAATAAAGTATCCTCTCATTTATCTTTCAAAACTACTTTAAGCATAGGTTTTACTTTCACTTCAGCAACAGACTTATTGACATCAGCAATCCGAAGTATCCCATTTTTAGGCGCTTTCAATTTAAAACGACCATCTGCATCAGCTACAGTATAATCATTTGTTCCCTTTACTAACACAGTAGCCGCAATCGTTTTTCCTTCTTCATCAGTCACAACTCCAGTTACAGAAATCCAATCAGAACGATATTTATCGGTTTCCAATCTTACAATCTTTGTTCCATCCATTTCATTTACAGACACCGATCTTATATTTTTGGTAGACATACCTTTCAATTTAGACTTCTTAATCTTTTCATCGTCTATACAATAAATAATTTCTCCTTCTACATCTTTTGCCATGCTTTCTGCCAATTCCAAAGCATCTGCATAAGGCTTTTTCGGATTAGCTTTATTAAACTCATATTCCGCATCTGTAAACAAAGTGATAATCAGCACCCCATTTTTCCCTCTTTCCCCATAAATATCCGTAGCTGATTTATCTTTCAATATAGTAAAGTTTTTGATACGATCAGGAGCAAGTTTGGAGATAGCATCTTCTTCCAATGCTTCTTTACCGTCAATAATAACCAAAGGCTTTTTTTTAGCTTGAGCAACATGCCATTCCTCATCATGAGATCCCCCCATATAAAAGTGTGATTTTTTAGGTGATTCGCTCTCAGTCCTTACCTTTGCAGGTTTTGGAAATTTTTGTTTATTCTGATATTCTTCTTCCGTCAACAAATCAACTAAAACTACTCCATCTTTCCCCCTCTCTCCATAAACCTCTACAGCTGCTTTGTCTTTCATTACAGATATACTTTTAATACGTTCCGGAGAGACACTGGATAAAGCTTCTTCGCCAACGGCTTCTTTGCCATCTATATAAACTAACGGCTTCTTACCACTTACTGAATGAAACGTTACACCCCAATTCTTACTTCCACGATTGAGAGCATCTAATCTCGTTTTTGAAATAGCATCAATCTTGTACTTATTCTGCAATATTTGTTCTGCGGTTGAATGTAACTGAATAACCATAGCCCCGTTTTTCGCTTTATCTCCATAAATATCTGTAGCCTCTTTTCCATCTAATATAGAAATACTTTCAATACGACTTGGATCTAAAGCATCTACCACAGTACGAGAAGATTCTTTACCATCAATGATCACCAATACATCTTTATCTCGCAAATCCACCGTAGATATCCCCCCAATATGGGTACCCATAAGTTTCGATTTATCTACAGATGTATTCATTCCCGGCTTTATTTTTACTTGAGTTTTGGTTATTTTAAAATGATTATCTTCATCCGGCAGTAGTTTAGTAGCCAACACCCCATTCTTTCCTTTTTCTCCATAAATAGATATTGTTCCCTTCTCCTTCAATATTGAATCACCCGTGACTACCAACTTTTTCAGTGAATCTCCAGAAGTAATATTCGACACATCTTTGGTGATTTCTTCCACTTTTGCTTCTACAATTGCAGCCAAATCATTAACTTTGACTGCAGAAATCTCCTCAACTCTTTCGGAGATTTCGGGACGGGCAAAAGCGGTTACTGCAATAGTTGCCAACGGAAGTACATACAAGTACTTCAAACGTGCCCAAGGATTCGATTTTTCTTTTAACATCATAGTGATACGTTTTTTAAGTTTACTGTGATTAAAGCTGTTGGCCATAGAGTAGAGCCTTGTGCCAACGGCTTTTTTTATTAATAATAACTGATAATCTTTTGCATCAATAGCTTCATTAATAACTGTTTCATCGGCTTCATATTCATGAATATTCTGTAATTCCTGTTTCAGCAGCCATATGCCGGGGTTGAACCATTGAAAAAAGATACAGATATCAGCTACCAACAAATCGATGGAATGACGATTCTGAATATGTGCCATTTCATGAATCAGAATCTCGCGTCCATCCTCTTCCAAATCTTTCCGGGAAATAACGATATATCTCATCCAACTGAAAGGAGCGACCTCCCGTTCCAGAACAATCAGTCTGACTCCTCCTTCAAGCCTTTCTTGTTTACCCGATTTAATCAGTAATAGTAAACGGGATAAAGAGTAAAGATTACGGCATGCAAAGAATATAATACCAACTAGATAAAACAGCAACAGAACTTGTACCCAGGAAATGGAAAGTTCCTCCGGCTGTGCAACCGTCACCTCCGCGGGATCCATAGCTTCCGCCATCATCAATAGTTGCTCAACTGTCAGTACGGTCTGACTCAATTCGGTCTGATGAGCAGTAGTCACCTCTATAAAGGGAATCAGCAGGGATAAAAATAATATCCCTAATAAGGCTATCCTATTGAACCGATGGAATGTTTCCTTACTTAACAACAATCTGTAAAACAGATAAAATAAAGACAGACAAACCGCCGATTTCAAAATATAGATAAGAAAGATTCCCATAGTCATTGATATTTAAAGGAGACAAATATAGTTTTAACCCGGATTAGTATAAATAATAAGGACGCTGAATGACCATTTTATAAGTATATTGATTCCTAAGTTATTTATCCAATACGATTTTTATGTCTTTTGCAACTTTTGTCCTGAAAAGAACCTTCTCACCCCGAGAAATCTGGAGAGAGGCGTCTTTAGGAGTTCTCAACTCAAAGTGTCCAGTTGCATCAGTCTTTGTAGACGATGAAGTTCCATACATAGTAATAGTGACTCCTTCCATAGGCTTTCCTTCCTTATCCATTACAATACCCGAAGCTAATACCCACTTATCCGAATTTCTTTCCGTTTCAACACGGATCGTAGTTTTACCCTCCCCGCTATTCTCAATACGTGATACTCCACGTACTTCATTTGCCGGAATATTTTTCAATTCTTCTTCCGAGGCTTCCTTACCATCAATAAAGAATACCATCTTCCTTGTAGGGACGGTTTTATCACCTTTTATATTCATCGCTACCTCCCAGGCATTGTTATAGGGACGTTGCGGATTCTTATTGCGAGCTTCATATTCCTCCTCAGAAAGCAAGTCTATCAAAATCACTCCATTCTTCGCCTTCTTACCATAAGCCTCCAAAGCAGCCTCTGATTTCAAGACAGAAAAGCTTTTTATACGATCCGGAGAAATCTTAGACAAAGCATTAGGTTCCAAAACTTCTTTACCGTCAATCACTACTAGTGGTTCCTCACCATCATATACACCACGAATGGGAAGTCCGCCAATGCCAGGGACAGAGTTCAGTTTAGGAAATGATCCGGTTTTAGTCTTAAATTTAGCCTGAGTTTTAGTAATTCGAAAGTGGTTATCCGCATTCGGCAGTAATTCAATATCATAAACACCATGTTTTCCTTTCTCGCCATAGATAGAAAGAGCCGCATCGCTACGTAATATAGACACAGTCTTTATTCGATTCGGGTTGGCTTCATCATTCATTATCGAATACAATGTATCTTTAGATACTTCCTTACCATCTACCAATATAAGAGGCTTATTTGATTCCGATATCCGTTCAAAACGGCCACCATATAAAACAACCGAACTTCGCTTGGAAGCAACGGAATCATTGAATATTACAACTGAATCTGCTGAATATACAATCGATGAATCCTTAGAAACCCAACGTCCTCCATACATTTTTGATTTCTCAGGCACTACATAGGGCTTAGCTTTCAGGGAGTCTTTCAGCACATCTTTGGTGATTTCTTCCACTTTTGCTTCTACAATTGCAGCCAAATCATTAACTTTGACGGCAGAAATCTCGTCAGCCTTTTCAGAGATTTCGGGACGGGCAAAAGCGGTTACTGCAATAGCAGCCAACGGAAGTACATATAAGTATTTCAAACGCGCCCAAGGATTTGATTTTTCTTTTAACATCATAGTGATACGTTTCTTAAGTTTACTGTGATTAAAGCTGTTGGCCATAGAGTAGAGCCTTGTGCCAACGGCTTTTTTTATTAATAATAATTGATAATCTCTAGCGTTTATACCCTCATTAATGACCGCTTCGTCGGCTTCGTATTCATGGATATTCTGCAATTCCTGTTTCAATAACCACGCTCCAGGATTAAACCACTGAAAGAATATACAGATATCTGCTATGAGCAAGTCCCAAGAATGGTGCTTTCTGATATGCGCACATTCGTGAATCAGTATTTCACGTCCGTTCTCCTCCAAATCAGTTCGTGAAATCACAACAAACTTCATCCAACTGAAGGGTGCCACATTCCGGTCATGAACCAACAAAACAGTATGTTTATCTATCTGTCTCCGTTGCGCCGTATTCATTAACCGAACAAGACGGAATAAAGAATAGACATTCCGGCAAACAAGGAAAAATATGCCCGCTATATAAAATAGAAGAACTATTTCTATCCAATGCACTGGGCTTCTCCACGTATCTACCAAATCATCTCCTTCCACTACTGTTGTCACCTGGGTTTCCTGATGATTCTCTGCCATAACAAGTAGTTGTTCAATTGTCAGTACTGCCTGATTTATTTCATTCTGCGGCGCCTTGGTCACTTCAATCAGCGGAAGCAACAAAGAAAACACGAGAATGCCCAACAACGCAATCCGGTTAAAACGGTAGAACGTTTCTTTACTCAACAGCAGCCTGTAAAACAAATAAAACAATGACAGGCACACCCCCGATTTTAGTATATAGACGAAAAAGAATCCCATATATAGATTAATTCCAGTTAGTTCTCTGCCAATTTCTTCTCAAACTCCTCCAAATAGGAAGGATTCTTTTTAGATGCCAACACCCAAATGCCTTTCTTGGCTTTACTACCAAACTTAGATTCCAGATTCGTCGACTCCGGCAAAATTTCCCATACATCATGCAACAGATCATCCGGAGATAAGCTCTTCAACTGCTGGTAAGAAATTTCTTTTCCATCCAAAAGAATAAGCTGTCCATCATGCCCGGTTCCTCCATCCGTACAATAAATCTTAAAGAAATCCTTCACATAATAAATGCACTTCACAGTATGAGAGGTCTTCACTTCATGAGCAAGTGCAGGATGAGCGTTCTGCTGCTTTTTAACTCCATAGAGTTCATTCAACGATTTAAGCATTCCTTTTTTTACCCGATGAACAAAATCCGCCAAGTCACTTTCTGTCCACGGAGTAGTGGAAGACAAACGTAGTATTCCTTTCTCCTTTTGGTAAACACCTTTCCGATAACTGATGACATTATCATCAGAACTTGATTCCGAAATTGACCATCCTGCATATCCCACAGGGATATGCATTTTTAGAGTATCGATTTCTATAATTTGTACAGTGTCCGATTCTGCATAACTCTTAGAAACCAGAATCTCTTCGAAATGTCTCACATCCAATGTATCCTGTATGAATGCATTTCCCTCCTGATTATTCATATTCAGAAGATTCGGACGGGCAAAAAGAACAGCTGTAATAGCTGCCAACGGAAATACTATCAAGTATTTTGATAATTTCCAAGGATTTGATTTTTTCTTCAACATCATAGTAATACGTTTTTTAAGTGAACTGTGATCAAAACTATTCACCATAGAATACAGCCTTGTTCCAACAGTCTTTTGAATTAATAAAAGCTGATATTTCTTTGCATCAATCCCTGCTTTCAGAACTGATTCATCTGCTTCAAACTCATGTACAGTTTTCAATTCTTTTCTGAATAGCCACATTGCAGGATTAAACCACTGGAACAAAAGGCAAATCTCCGCCAATAATAGGTCCCGGAAATGTTTGTGCATGATATGCGCATACTCATGAGCTATAATTTCTTCGCCATACTCCTCCAAGTCCTGCCGGGATAGCACAATATAGTGTCTCCAACTAAACGGTGCCACATTTTGCTGATGGACCACCAATCTGATTTTTCCTTTCCAACACTTCTTCTCACTGTTACGAATCAAACGGTATATACATGCTATGGAAAATATGTAACGCAACAATAACAGCAATGCTCCACCCAGATACAGAAATCCCAAATTGCCAAGGGTCAAAATAGTGAAATCAGACCTTTCTTTCTCTAATTGTGTATGTAACGTAGTTGTTGTGACCTGCTCCATTTTCTGCAAATCATGTTCTTGCTCCGTTTCTTCTTCCGGAATATTCAGACGTTCAAACACTTGCTCAATCTGTGGTAAATGGAAGTTCTGTGAAACTTTGAGCGAAGGAATGACAAATGCAACCAATATAAGTCCGATCAACACCATCCTGTTGAATCGATGAAATGTCTCCTTGCTTAGCCACAAGCGGTAGAATAAATAAAAAACAGACAGACAAAGCGCTGTTTTCAACATATATATGAGGAAGAAAATGTGCATAGTATTGTTTTGTATTAGATCGTGTTATTCTTTATTATTTCTGATGAGCTTGTTCCACCTCGTTTATAAGCCTTTTCAAGTCATCCAAAGAAATATCCTCCTCTTTGACCAGAGATGAAACAGCGCTCAAATATGAATTATTGAAATACTTGCTGATTACATTCCGCAATGTCCCTTTACGAAAATCTTCTTCGCTGACAACGGGATAGTACTGATAAGTATTCCCAAAAGTATGATGAGCCAGAAATCCCTTATCTTCAAGCCCGCGAACAATTGTAGATAACGTATTGAAATGAGGCTTCGGTTCCTCATAGAAAGCCAACATTTCTTTCACAAACAAAGGGCCTTTCTCCCAGAAATACCCCATCAATTCCTCTTCTTTTACTGTTAATCCTTTCATATTTACAACATTGTTTGCTGCAAATAACGAGAAGTTTTAGTTCATAAACTAATTTTCATAGTTAAAGTAAACTAAATGCTTTAGTTTATCTTCTTTTCTAACAATTGCGGCAAGGTATACCTATTTACATATTGGCATTAAACTCAGATTCTATCGGGATTTATCCATCCATTCCCCCAGCCTCTCAGAAAAGAATTATGTTTTTATCTCTCATACTCTCATTCTTTTCTTATAAATATCAGAGAACTAACAAGATACAAAATGAGAGATACTTTCATCATCGGTATCTCTCATTCTTTTTTCAGCCAAATCACATAAAATCAACCTATCTCTCACCCCACTTCAACCTATCTCTCATTCTATTTCAACTTATCTCTCATGATTTTTCGGACAGTATACCGTTACCTTACTTTCATCCGGCTGTCCTTTACAGATGATACTACCTATCTTCTTAGCACCTCTTACCTACATCCTTATCTTATCTCCCTTACATACCTCTGTTTTCTTACCGACATCTTCATCGTTCCACTAGAATGCACAGGCCTGTGCACTCTAATGAACAGATCGTGCCACCCGGGTGAAACGACCTGTTCATCCGAGTGGCACGATAACAATTGAACTTATATCACACGACCTTATCCGATAGATAACACAAGAATATAGGGTTGTTTATCTGAAAAGTAAGGCTACACCTCCCCTATTATCCCAGTAATTTATCAATGATAAAATGACCGATGAAGAATAAATCGCCCATGAAAACAATGCTGAATATCAGAAAAGCAAAGCAGGTACTCCAACGGGAACCTCCTGCTTCCTCGCCACGTTTAATACGGAGCAGGGAACTGTGCAGACAATCACCCGCAATGAACAGCACAAACAGACTCGGTATCAAGTCACCCCATGATATCAACCACAGGTTATCACCTTTTCCCATCAGGAATGTCAATGCTACGGCCAACAGGAAGACAGAAGCATACTGCAAATCTTTTCTCTTCGAATTCATAGCGGTAATATTTAAAGTACTTTTCACAAAGATATCGAATATCTTCCAATAATCCTTATCAATTCCATCTAAAAAAGGTTATGTCTGATCGGAAGATTCGGACGGAGCATTCCCCGCCTTAGCGGATTTCTTTTTCAGCCGACCGCTCTTTCTCAGCGCTTCGGCAATAATCCACTGAAGTTGTCCGTTTGTACTGCGAAACTCATCGGCTGCCCATTTTTCAATGGCATCCATTGTCTCGGCATCTACACGCAAAACAAAACTCTTTATTGAAGATTCTTTTTTAGCCACTACCTTCTTACCTTCTATTTTTATTTATTAATGATTCAACGTACCTGTATTGACTACCGGCTGTGCAGCCTCATCCGCACAAAGAACTACAAGCAGATTGCTGACCATCGCCGCCTTCTTGTCCTCGTCCAATTCAACAATTTCTTCTTCAGAAAGTTTATGCAAAGCCATACGTACCATTGATACGGCACCCTCCACAATCTTTTCACGGGCACTGATAATGGCCGAAGCCTGCTGACGACGCAACATGACGGCTGCAATCTCCGGAGCATAAGCCAGATAGTTGATACGGGCTTCCACTATTTCCATTCCGGCCATCGCCAGACGTTCGTTAAGCTGGTGTTCCAACTGATCATTGATTTCATCACCACCGCTCCGCAATGTCAATTCATCCGAATTCGCTTCGTTATCATCGTAAGCATACAATCCTGCCACCTGACGGAGAGCAGCGTCACTCTGCACACGCACAAAATCTTCAAAAGCATTCATTCGTCCGGCAACGGTTACGCTCATCTGTCCGGTTCCTTTATTATCCGCCATCGTCTGTGCATCGATTTCGAACATGGCCTTATACGTATCCTTCAGTTTCCAGACAAGCACCAGTCCTATCAGAATGGGGTTACCAATCTTATCATTCACCTTGATAGGTTCTATATCCAGATTACGGGCACGCAAAGAGAGCTTTTTCTTATTCATAAAAGGATTCACCCAAAAGAAACCGGTTTCGGTAAAGGTACCCTTGTACTTTCCGAAGAATACCATAGCCCGGGCTTCGTTCGGTTCCTGAGAAAAATATCCGGGAATCATCAGAATAGCTGCCGCAAGAAAGAGGATCAGCAGCAGGAACAAAACAATACTTCCTTTAAAAAGGACAAAGCTCATCACAATCAGAAGAGGCAGTATCGCCAAATTAACAAACAAGGCTACAAACCCATTAATAACCACGTCATTGTACTGAAATTCTTTTGCATTCATAGGACTAAATTTTGATATTATTTTGATATCACAAATATATCACTTTCCATTCTGATAATGCAAGGGGAAAGACTCTTTTTTCTCCGCAATACATCATTTTTAACTAAACAGCAGTCATCCGATACTAAACAAATTTAAAAGGCGTAAGAAAATAAGGGTTTAATTCAAACAAAAACAGGATGTACTTTGAGGTATTTAAGTTTATTGTTATTTTTGCAGGGTATGAACTTAACCCCCTTAAACAAGTAAAATATAAAACGATTTATAAAATGAGAAAAGTAAGTTTAGCCCTGCTCCTCTGCCTTCTCTGCCTCGCCGGAATGGCACAAGGACAAAAGGCACTTGATTTAAAAGATATTACCTCCGGACGCTTCCGCCCGGAAAATATTCAGGGAGTCATCCCCACACCAGATGGAGAGCACTACACACAAATGAACGCCGACGGTACGCAAATCATCAAATACTCATTCCGCACAGGAGAAAAGGTAGAGGTGATCTTTGACGTGAACCAGGCACGTGAATGTGACTTCAAGAATTTCGACAGCTATCAGTTCTCACCCGATGGTGACAAATTGCTGATTGCTACCAAAACGACCCCGATATACCGGCATTCATACACAGCTGTGCATTATATATACCCTTTGAAACGAAATGATAAGGGAGTTACGACAAACAACATTATTGAACGGCTGTCCGACGGCGGACCTCAACAGGTCCCCGTCTTTTCTCCCGACGGAACGATGATCGCTTTCGTGCGTGACAATAATATATTTCTCGTAAAGCTGCTCTACGGTAACAGCGAAAGCCAGGTGACCGAAGATGGCAAGCAAAATATGGTTCTCAACGGTATCCCCGACTGGGTATATGAGGAAGAGTTCGGTTTCAACCGTGCCCTGGAGTTCAGTGCCGATAATACCATGATTGCTTTCATCCGCTTCGACGAATCGGAAGTTCCTTCTTATTCTTTTCCGATGTTCGCGGGAGAAGCACCGCAGATTACTCCTTTGAAAGACTATCCGGGCGAATATACCTACAAGTATCCGAAAGCCGGATACCCGAACTCGAAAGTAGAAGTACGTACGTACGACATCAAATCGCACGTGACCCGCACCATGAAGCTTCCGATAGATGCAGACGGATATATCCCCCGCATCCGCTTCACGAAAGATGCCAGCAAACTTGCCGTCATGACATTGAACCGCCATCAGGATCGTTTCGACCTTTATTTTGCCGATCCGCGCTCAACGCTCTGTAAGTTAGTGTTGCGTGATGAGTCACCTTATTATATTAAGGAGAACGTGTTCGATAATATCAAGTTCTATCCGGAAACTTTCAGTTTGCTTAGCGAACGTGACGGTTTCAGCCATCTTTACTGGTACAGCATGGGGGGAAACCTTATCAAGAAAGTAACCAATGGCAAATATGAAGTGAAGGATTTTCTAGGTTATGACGAAGCAGACGGTTCTTTCTATTATACCAGCAATGAGGAAAGCCCCTTGCGTAAAGCAGTTTACAAGATCGATAAGAAAGGTAAAAAGACAAAGTTGTCTCAACGTGAAGGAACCAATACACCGCTATTCAGCAAATCGATGAAGTATTACATGAACAAATTCTCGAATCTGGATACTCCTATGCTGGTTACACTGAACGACAACACAGGCAAAACCTTAAAAACGCTTATCACCAACGACCAGTTGAAACAAACGTTAGCCGGCTATGCCATCCCGCAAAAAGAGTTCTTTACCTTCCAGACTACGGACGGGGTAACTTTGAATGGATGGATGATGAAGCCTGTCAACTTCTCCGCATCCAAGAAATATCCGGTGCTGATGTACCAATATAGCGGTCCGGGATCACAACAAGTTCTGGATACTTGGGGAATCAGTTGGGAGACTTACATGGCCAGCCTCGGCTATATCGTTGTATGTGTAGACGGTCGTGGCACAGGAGGCCGCGGAGAAGCGTTCGAGAAATGCACTTATCTCAAAATCGGTGTGAAAGAAGCCAAAGACCAGGTCGAAACAGCTCTTTATTTAGGCAAACAGCCGTATGTGGATAAAGACCGGATCGGTATCTGGGGATGGAGCTATGGCGGATACATGACATTGATGAGTATGAGCGAAGGAACGCCGGTGTTCAAAGCCGGTGTAGCTGTTGCCGCACCTACCGACTGGCGTTTCTACGACACCATATATACAGAACGTTTCATGCGCACTCCGAAAGAAAACGCAGAAGGATACAAAGAATCATCCGCTTTCACACGGGCCGACAAGCTGCACGGCAATCTGTTGCTGGTACATGGTATGGCAGACGATAATGTTCACTTCCAGAACTGTGCTGAATACGCCGAGCATCTGGTGCAGTTGGGCAAACAATTTGATATGCAAGTATATACCAATCGTAATCATGGCATATACGGCGGCAACACCCGTCAGCATCTATATACACGATTGACCAACTTCTTCCTCAACAATTTGTAATGGCTGACAGAGTGCGCAAGCCTGAATGGCTGAAAATAAATATCGGTGCCAACGACCGTTACACCGAAACTAAAAGAATTGTCGACTCCCACTGCCTGCATACGATATGCAGCAGTGGGCGTTGTCCCAACATGGGAGAATGCTGGGGAAAAGGAACTGCCACATTTATGATCGGTGGTGACATCTGCACCCGAAGCTGCAAATTCTGCAACACACAAACCGGACGCCCGCATCCACTGGATGCCAACGAACCGACACACGTAGCGGAGTCTATCGCTCTTATGAAACTAGATCATGCGGTAGTTACTTCGGTAGACCGTGACGACCTTCCCGATCTGGGAGCCGGACATTGGGCACATACCATTCGTGAGATCAAACGACTGAATCCGCAGACCACAATCGAAGTACTGATACCCGATTTTCAGGGTAGAATGGAACTGGTAGACCTAGTGATAGAAGCCAATCCCGATATTATTTCCCATAATATGGAGACGGTAAGACGCATCAGTCCCCTGGTTCGCAGTGCGGCCAACTATGATACCAGCCTGCAAGTGATCGGTCACATCGCCCGAAGCGGAACAAAATCAAAAAGCGGTATTATGGTGGGGTTGGGAGAAACTCCACAGGAAGTGGAAACCATTATGGACGACCTGCTGGCAGTCGGCTGCCAGATTCTTACGATAGGACAATATTTGCAGCCTACACACCGGCATTATCCGGTTGCCGAGTATGTGACGCCACAACAATTCGCCACTTACAAAACCATCGGTTTAAAGAAAGGATTCAGCATTGTAGAGAGTGCTCCTCTCGTTCGTTCATCCTATCATGCAGAGAAACACATTCGATAGAAAACAAAACACATTCCCTATTTGTTTTATAGGTAAAACCGGCAAATAAACATAAAGATGGATCATAAAGGAACACTTTCTTCCGCGTTTAACATGTCATTGGGTTTTATCCCCGTTATTATTTCCATTTTATTGTGTGAATTTATAACGCAAGACACGGCTATTTACATCGGTACTGGTATAGGTATCGTAGGGATATACCTATTACTACACCGTAAAGGAGCGCTAATTCCTAATTTTATTCTTTATATTGCCACCGGAATGCTGGCACTGCTGTCACTTGCAGCCTTGATTCCCGGTGACTATGTTCCGCCAGGTGCTCTGCCTCTTACCCTGGAAGTCAGTATCCTCATTCCGATGCTGATACTCTATATGCATAAAAAGAGATTTATCAACCACTTTCTGAGACAGATAGGCTCCTGCAATAAGCGCTTGTATGCGCAAGGAGCAGAGGCGGCAGTTGTTTCGGCCCGTTTTGCATTGATCTTCGGTATCCTGCATTTTATTATTATCAGTATTGTCGTTGCCAGTCAGGACCCTTTAAGCCAGACAAGCATGGTGATACTTTATAAGGTATTTCCCCCTGTCGTATTTGTGATGAGTATCCTGTTCAATCAGATTGCTATCCGGTATTTCAACCATCTGATGTCGCACACGGAATACGTGCCCATAGTCAACACAAAAGGAGATGTCATCGGAAGAAGCCTTGCCATAGAAGCCCTCAACTATAAGAATGCCTATATCAATCCGGTCATAAGAATAGCCGTATCTACTCACGGGATGCTGTTTCTTTGCGATAGACCGATGAATGCCATCCTGGATAAAGGGAAAACAGACATACCAATGGAATGCTATCTCCGCTATGGTGAATCCCTCACGGAAGGAGTAAACCGCCTGGTGCACAATGCGCTTCCACACGCAACGGAAGACTTCAAGCCGGAGTTTAACATTGTCTATCACTTCGAGAATGAAACAACCAACCGGCTCATCTATCTTTTCATCGTCGATATCAAAGATGATTCTATCCTTTGCACTCCCCGTTTCAAGAACAGTAAGCTATGGAGTTTCAAACAGATAGAAGAAAATATGGGCAAAGGCTTTTTCAGCAGTTGCTTCGAAGATGAATACGAACACCTGAAAGATGTTATTTGTATAAGAGAAAAATACAAGGAATCTTAGACAATTCGGGAATATGCCCTTTCCAGTCTTTCACCGTGCGGGTTTGTATATACTCGCCTTCGCAAGTAATATTGGCAGCAATACATAGTTTTGTCTGCGGCCGGCAATTCTGCAAGATATCTTCTATCATTTTATGATTCCGGTAAGGAGTTTCGATAAATAACTGTGTCTGACTTTCCGCTTGGACACGCTGCTCCAGTGCCTTCAACTTCTTAGCCCGTTCTCCCGGTTCTATCGGCAGGTAACCATGAAAGGCAAAGCTCTGTCCGTTGAATCCCGAAGCCATCACTGAAAGAATAATAGAGGAAGGACCTACCAGAGGAATCACTTTCAGTTTCTGGCGCTGGGCAATGGCAACCACATCTGCTCCCGGATCGGCAACGGCAGGACAGCCCGCCTCCGAAATC
>UMFP01044591.1_pt1 | contig 14607 bp, 5 predicted proteins | sample 1965031 | NCBI WGS metagenome assembly UMFP01 (sample SAMEA4836048, study PRJEB28245) | human gut metagenome | biome: gut microbiome; material: fecal sample | place: Denmark | collected 2008
AACTGGCGCTCCTCCACGGATAACGAGGGGTCATCCGCGCAGGCACGCCATGCTTCCAGGCATGTTCGTATGGAAGAAGCTTTGCTGGCCCGGAAAGACTCGCCAAGCAATTCAGCCGTTTTCCTGTTTTTCTCCAGACGAAGGGCCACCTCCCGGGCGTTCAGAAAAGCCGGAACCGTACAGTTCAATTTTTCCAGACGCTTCATGGTGCCAGGATAATCCCGGAACCAGGCTTCCGGAGGCACCTGTTCCAGCTCCCGGCAAATGGCGGAGGCTTCTGCCGCAGGGTCCCCGCCCTTCGGAATATCATTCACCCGCGTCACCGGCCGCACGCGCTGCGCTTTTTCCGCAAGCAGGGACACTTTTTCCCGTAGGGAAGCTGCAGAGGCCCCTCCTTCCACCAAGTCGAATACACGTCCCTTGGAGTCAAGAAAAACCACGGAAGGCAGCATGCGCACACCATGCATCGCCGCACGGGACAGGCTGCCGTCTTCTTCCCAATCCTTCACGGAAGGATGTCTGGGAACCGTGACAAACTGCACGTCACGCACATATTCATCCAGCGCGCGGCGTTCTTCCGTGCCCGGCTGGAGAGCTTTCAACCAACGGGCTTCCGCTGAACCGGGTTCCTCTGAACCGTACACAACCAGAACAGGGGAGGGAAGGGAGGGAGCCGCAGAACAGGAGACGGAAAGGGCATCCATTTCCGCACGTCCCGGAAACGCCAGCGCCAAAAACGCAATGACCGCTAAAGCCCTCATGAATAAACTGCCATCCATCAGCCCTTTCTGATGGTAATGCGCTTGTAACGGCTGTCTCCGTCTTCGGACTCCGTCACAATTCCTTCCATGGACTGAAGGGCATTATGCACCAGGCGGCGGTGGTAGGCATTCAACGGCGGCATCTTCATCGGCCTGCCGCTCTCCTGGACGCGTTCGGCCAGGGAACGGGCCTTTTCCAGCAGGCGGGCTTCGTTGCGCTCCCGGTAATGGTCGCAATCCACCTTCACGCGGGGAGCATTCTCCATCTTGCGCTGGATCATGCGGTTGACCAGGTACTGAAGGTCATCCAGCCTGTCCCCGTCCCCCCCAATGATGTACTGTGAATCCGGAGAAGCAATATTCAGGCACACGATGCCGTCCGTCTCCGTTACTTCGATATCCGCGGAAAACCCCAGCGAAGCCAGAAGGTTCTTCAAACTCTGTTCAGCTATTTCTTGCACCGTCATTACTTTAAATTAACAGGAAAAAGGTTCCATACCGGAAAAACCGTCTCGCGCCGGACGGCGCGGGCCTTGTCTCCAATACCCGATTGACATAAAAATCATAACCTATTTATTCCCCTCGTCTATGAAAATTTGTGGAAGCTCCGTTCCATTTCATGTACGCAAAGCCGTCCCTGCCCTGCCGTTCCGGCAACGCGGTTCCGTTTCTCCCTTCGGCTCCAGATGCAGGAAACACCGCTCAGAAAGGAAATCGACTGTTTTCTGCCAGCCCGCGGCCATATCCCGGTTATCTCCGCTTCTCCCTGCCGACAATGAAACATGGGATACAGAGATCACAGACATGCCAATCAAAAAGCCCTCTCCACACAGCCCGTTCTTTATCCCATAAAATATTAAATACCAGTTTCTATAAAAAATTTTTCATCAGATCCGGAGAAATACTGATGACAAAACAGGGCGGAACATCCCCGGAAAAAGGGAAGTCGAACTATTACCCACATAGAAAAATTCGGTCCCTCATGAACAAGCCAATGAAAAAAAAGAAACCGCCCATGGAAAACAACATCGCCCCTTTTCCCAACGGAAAAGAAGCCGCTCCCCATTATACGGATACGATTGATCCGGAGATAATCAAACCCACTCCGAAACCTACGCCGCCCAATGCGGAACCTTCCGCGCCCGGTTCCATGAAAATGCCGGATAACGCTACGGAAAAAATCAGGGCGTTGGATGCCATGCGCTCCAACGGCATGGGACAGGCCCTCACAAGCAACCTGGGAATTAAAATATCCGATGATCAAAACACACTTAAAGCAGGAAGCAGAGGCCCATCTCTGCTTGAGGACTTCCACTTTCTGGAGAAAATGGCTCATTTTGACCAGGAGCGGATACCGGAACGCGTGGTTCACGCAAGAGGTTCCGGGGCACATGGTTATTTTCAGGTGTACAAATCCCTTTCCAAGTACACCAAAGCGGCTTTTTTGCAGGATCCGGGAGAAAAAACCCCGGTCTTTGTGCGTTTTTCCACCGTGCAGGGCTTCAGAGGATCTCCGGATACAGTAAGGGATATCCGCGGTTGGGCTACCAAATTCTATACCAAGGAAGGCAACTATGATCTGGTAGGCAATAACACGCCCGTCTTCTTCATTCAGGATGCCATCAAATTTCCGGATTTCGTTCATGCCGTCAAACCGGAACCCCACAATGAAATGCCCCAGGGGCAGACGGCCCATGACTCTTTCTGGGACTACGTCTCCCTGCAGCCGGAAACTCTGCATAACGTCATGTGGGCCATGTCGGACCGCGGCATCCCCAGAAGCTTCCGTACGATGGAAGGGTTCGGCATCCATACATACAAACTGGTCAATGAAGAAGGAAAAAGCACTTTCGTCCGTTTCCACTGGAAACCGGTGTACGGGAAAAAATCCCTGGTGTGGGATGAAGCCCAGGTATTGACAGGACGCGATCCTGACTTCCACCGCAAGGATCTCTGGCAATCCATTGAAGCCGGAGATTATCCGGAATACGAGCTGGGGCTGCAACTCATCCCGGAAGAAGACGCAGACCAGTTCGACTTCGATATTCTGGACGCTACCAAGCTCATTCCTGAAGCACTGGTTCCCGTGGAAATCGTCGGGAAAATGGTGCTGAACCGCAACCCGGACAACTTTTTTGCGGAAACGGAACAGGCAGCCTTCTGCCCCGCCAATATCGTGCCGGGCATTGATTTTTCAGACGATCCGCTGCTCCAGGGCCGTATTTTCTCTTACAGCGATACCCAACGGCACCGGCTGGGAGGAGCCAATTTCACGGAAATTCCCATCAACCGCCCCATTTGCCCTTTCCACAACAACCAGAGGGACGGCTTCCACCGTATGCAGATAGACGCCTCTCCGGCCAACTATGATCCCAATTCCATCGGGAACAACTGGCCGAGAGAAACGCCCCCGGAGAAAGGCGGCTTCACCACCAGCCCCCAGACGGTAAGCGGTGTCAAGGAACGTCTGCGGAACCCCTCCTTCGCGGAATACTATTCCCACCCCCGGTTGTTCTGGATGAGTCAAACTCCGGTGGAACAGGAGCACATTATCAACGCGTTCAGCTTTGAGCTGGGCAAGGTGACGCGCCCCTATATCCGGGAACGCGTGGTGGACCTTCTGACACGCATTGATCCGGACCTGGCAAGCGGAGTGGCCCGCAACCTGGGAATTCAACTCACCAGGGAACAGCTCAGCAGGGAACTTCCCAGGCCCGTCTGCGGCCTGGAACAAGATCCGTCATTGAGCCTGTATGCCCATACGGACGGCAACCTCAAAGGCCTCCGCGTCTCTTTACTGGCAGCGGACGGCGTCAGCCTGAAATCCGTGAAAGAAATCTGCGAGGCCCTGCATGAAGAAGGCATCCACCCCCAAATCATTGCCCCGCACATGGGAAGCGTAACAACGGAAGAGGGGGAAAGTCTGCCGGTTAACGGGACTCTGTCCGGCACTCCTTCCGTCCTGTTTGACTCCGTCATCGTCCCGGAAGGAGAACAAAGCATCGCAGCGCTCCTGAAAGACGGAGATGCCAAGTACCATTTGCGCCAGGCCTACAGGCACCTGAAAGCCATCGGACTGCCCGGCAACGCCAAAGCCATGCTTGAGGCAGCCTCCCTGCCCCAGGATATGGATGACGCCGGGCTGCTCATGCCGAAGGACACCAAGTCCCTGATGCCCTCCTTCATCACGGCCATGAAACAGCACCGCGTCTGGAGCCGAGAACCTAAAACCCTTGATTTCGGAGCCTAGATTCGTTTCTTATACAGGAACCGCTTCCATTTACGGGCTGCCCCGCCGAAAGGTGCGGCAGCCGTTTTTCACTAAAAAATCCGGGGGAGTTAAACAACACTTCGGGCAAATTGAAAAAGGGAGGGAGATACACTCAAAACGGGAACGGAAACCGGAATACAGCATGATGATAATTCCTTCTTAAAAGAAACCCCCACAAGCCTTTAAACTTGCAGGGTTTATTAATGGTACACGGAGAACTATATTTCTATTTAATAATAAACATATTATAAAATAATAGCATTATAAATAGCATTATCTACCATATCACTTCCACTTCACCCCCTTCTCCTTCAGCTCAGTCACAAACTCCTCACACTCTACGTCACTCATCGTCCCCTTCAACTTCTCCACCAGCTCCTTCCTCTTATCTTTCTTTACCCGGCTCACAGCCTTCACAACCTCGGATGCTCCATCCATCTTCACCCGGTTTTCCATAAGTTTCCTCTCATCTTTCCCTAATCCCGCCTCTTGGTACACCCTCAAACGGCTTGTATAATCCAATCCTCTCACGCGCTCAAACAACACCCTCCTTTCTTCCCGCTTCTCCTCCTTCTCCTTTTTTTCATCCGCTCTTGTCGCCCTGATCAACTTCTGTTGCTCTTTAGCCTTAGCCATCTCATCATCCCACAAATGCCCCCATGTCCCGGCCATACTCTTCGTTTCTTTCACAATGCGCCCTACCACTTGCACCGCAGCTCCAATCTCCGGCTTTCCTGCCGCCGCAAACAATCCCATACCATTCAACCCTCTTCCCAACTGATTCATCACCTTCCCATACTCCTCATCCTCTCCGTTATATATCTTAGATACTCCAGCTATTCCCCTCCACAATGTAACAACATGATCACTCACCGTATTACCATAAACTCGATATTTTTCACCCGTTAATTTGGAATACACAGCCTCCGATAATTCAGCCAGACCATACACCCCGGACAACGCCCCCATCGCTCCACTAACCACAAACCCTTTCCACCTATCCCACAAATCCAACTCCTCCTCATCGTCATCCTGCCCCATCACCCACTTAAGAAACTCCACAATCACCTGATTCATGATCCCGTACACCACCCACGCCTGACCAAACCGCCACGCAGCCTCTCCCATGCCAATCTCTCCCCTCTTCCACTTCGCAATCGCCATATAACTCAATGCTATCTGCTTACGCGGATCAGACCGGAACATCATAAACATACGCCCCAGCGCGGTCGCATGAATCTCCCAGGGGCTCTTCTGCTCTGTCTCAATAGGTTGAGCCGTTCTCCGCACCGCCTTATCCAACTCGGCTAACGCCCTCTGCTCCACAACCTCATTACTCAATCCCTCTTTCATGGCTTTCTTCTTGGCCGCCATATACGCAATACCCCCGGAAAACGTCGTAAATGCCGCATCAGTCAATCCTATCGGCAACAACCCGGCTTCCACGGCATCTCCCAGCATACTCACCTTCATCCGGTTCGCCGTCAAAGCCTGCCTCATTTCCGGACTCATGCCCTGCATCATTCTCTGTTGAATCGTCGGGCTCTTCCAAATCTCCGCCAACTGTCCCGGATTAGCCAATGCCCCAATAAACCCTTTCATGGCATCTGAGGGGGACATATCCGCCATGCTGGAAAACATGGCCGGGAGCTGCTTCAGACATGTCTTCAGGTTATAACTCAAAGCCCCTTGCGCCATCGCCCCCAACACCCGGCTCACTACTTGCTGAGCTTGTCCGGCTCCGCCCGATTCCTGCGAACCGTCAAATTCTAAATCCTTCACCCACTTGGTCAAATGTGTCCTTGCCTGCGCCCCATGCACCGCATCAATCTTGTTCCCCAGCTCTCCATTCAACAACACCGCCTTCATATCCCTCATAATCTCCGCAAAACTCGCCCAGTGATCCATCTGCATACTGTGCGCCCAATACGCATTCACACAACTCACCACACGCGGCAGCGCATAATGCTTCCGGCGCATCTTGATGCTCCCCACACTCAGCCATCCGCTCCCTCTGGACTCCATCGGATCAACGGCTTCAGCGGCATTATCCGTCACGAAAAACCCCGGAGCATAATTCTGCACTTTAGGCATATCACACCCAAACAACCTCCTGTACACCTCATTATACTCCTTATATCCCCGCTCATACTCCTCCCCTAAATACTCCGCCACCCGCAACGCCCGCACATCAATATGATCCCTCACCTTCCCAATCGCAGCCTCGTCAAAACCCAACGCCTCCAGATTATCCTCATACTCCGGCATCGCGGACATCTGGAGCAAATACGCCGCCTCCAAATCGCTCATCTCCATCTCCACCAGCTCCGCGCCCTGCTCCAGCCATGAAAACTTCACAAACTCCTTCCTGCTCTTCGCCGGAATCTCGCTCAACGCCATCTTCAGGGCATCCATCGCCTTCTGTTTCTTCGCCCACTTCGGCATCTGCTCTGCTTCCATCTTACCCTCCGCAACCGCCCGCGCCTCTTCAATCCGCACCCGCTCACTCCTGAACTCGCCTGGCATCTTCACCTCAATCCCCCAAGTCCGATTCTCGCTTAAATCCTTCAACATACCATCCACCACACGCCTCACGCCCAGCTTCACCTGACCATCCACCTTTCTGTCAGCCCTCTTCAAAAACTCCTCCGGCCTCGCAATCCGGTACAAGGCACCGTAATACCGCAACACTCGCCTCTGTCGCACATCATTAAACTCCAGCCGCGCCTTCCTGATGCCCTCTGCAAAATACTCCGTCACCTTCCCCTCTCCAAACAAATCCTCCATCAAATTCTCAAAACTCACAAACCCCCGCACCAAATTCCGCATCCCCTTACCCACACCCACATCATGCTTCGCCGCTCCGGTGCGCTCATTCACGCTCACCGGCTGCTCACGCCCCAGCCCCTTCCCGGCCTCATCCAGCAAATCCGCAATACGCTCACGCCGATCCTCCCAAAACGCCTCATTTGCCAGTCTCCCGGCAGCATACATCTCCTTCAGGGCATCCAGCGCGGCCTGCACTCTTTCCAAATCAGCCGTCAGCCTCCCGTGCATATTCCTCTCATACAACCCGCCAAACGCATCCAGCGCACGTACCCACTCCACCGCCTCATCATACTCAGCCCCGCCAATCAATGCCTTCTCCTCCACCACCTTCTCAGCCGTATTCTTCGCCGTTTCCAGCTCATCCGCATCCAACTCTAACGCCCTCTCCACCATATCCAGCCGCTTCTGAATCTCCGCATTCATCTTCCCACGCCGTACCCGGTTCTCGCCCACACTTGCCGCCGCCCATTTTCTAAACCGTTCAAACTCCTTAAATCGGCTCTTCTTCCCTTCATTCACAATATGCCAATCCACATACTTCACCATACGCATCAGCGCATTCATCCTCCCCCTCCACGTCTTCTTCTCCATCACCTCCTCCCGGTAGGAAGCAACAACCTCCGGCCTGATCCCCCCGCGCACATCCCTCGGCAGCTCCGTCACCACGGCATCACATACGGCCATCACGGCCAGCATCCGCTCCCTCACAGCCTCATCATCTCTTCCCTGCTCATCCTTATACACTCCATCCCTTGTAAACCCGTTCGCCTGCAACGCGCTCTCCAGCCGTTTCTGCATTGCTTCATACAACCTTGCTTCTTGCTCAAAAGCCTGCCCCTGAACTTCTGCTAAATAGCTCCACACACTCTTCACACTCCCACTACGCCTCACGGAAAACGACACCACAGGATCATCATCAACCAAAGACTCCATCACTCCATGCTCATCAACCCCACCCTGCGCCTCCACCTCCTGCACACTCACCTCATGCCCTTCTATTCCTCGTCCAGTTAAATCTCTGTCAACATAATTGACAAACTCCTTCAATAAATGTACTCTCCCTTTATGGGAGGTTCCATGTTTTGCCTCGCCCGTGTTTGGGACGCGGGATCGATGCAAAATATCGGAAACCTCCCTATTTTCATCCACCTCTTCCACGGAAGAAGCATCCAGATCATAAAACAAATTTCCTCTGAAATCCTCCGCCAGCACTATATTTACATACGCCAACCCCGTATTTCCATCTGCGGAAGCCCCCTTGAAATCCGCTTTCGTCAGATAATAATGGAACCTCTCAATATTACGTTTCTTCTCAGGTTCTACATTCACTGCTGAGTGAATAAACTCTGCCTTTCCTGCCAACTCCGGCAATACGGCCAATGCAGCCAGCACTCGCCTATCGGCTGCATGCTGCTTTACTTCCCTCCATCCTTTCCCTCCAACCTTTACCCGCTTCCCGTCCCCCATCACCAGCGCATACCCCTGCTCCTGAGTCTGCTCCTGAAGAAATCTGAACTGCTCCCGAACCGATCCCAGCGCATCCTTCAAATCAGAAGCATACGCTGCCGGCACATCCACAGCAACAGGCTCCATCCCCTCCACCCGGTGGAACGCATCAGCCACACGCCGGGCCTCCTCCATCGGCACGCGCCTTACCCTGTCCCCCATGCTGAAACTCACCTCCTGCCCTTCCCCTCGCGCCGCATACCGCTTATACCCGTACACCACGCTATCATACACCGCGCTCAACAACTCCCCGGAATCGGCAAAATCAAACCCGGCCTCATTCGCGGCCTCCAGCACATCGGACACACGTCCTTCCCGGCTGAAAAACAGCTCTGCACGCGCCACCACCCGCTGCTCAAACCCCTTCCCCAGCGTACCATCCTTCCTGCGCCTTCCCTTGGCCGTCCGCGTCGTCGTCAGCGCATCATAAATCCGTTGCAGCTCCCCGGTTAAATCGGAACCGGCCTCAGCCGCCGTCTTCGGGTGCGGCAGCCTCCCGGCCACCCACTCTCCAATCTCCGGCACATCCCCCATCGCCTCCGCCTCAATCTGCGCCTGCTCCGCTCTCCTCGCGCGTTCCGCAATCGCCGCCTCGTCAAACCCGGCAAAATCATTCAACAGGCGGCGGAACTTCCCGCTCATTTGACCTTGCACGTCCGCACTCAACATCTTCCGAGCCGTCGTCAACTCACCCACATACGTCACATACCGTTCAAACAACAAAACAAACATCTTGAACCACCGCCGCAACTTATCCGGCAGACGTTCGTCGGAAATATGCCCCAGCAAATGAGCACGGGCAGCCTTGCTCACCCCTTCGCACACCGCCTGCAACCTGTCCACCCCTTCCCCGGTCGCCAAAAACCTCTCGCCCGTCGCCTTCTCCAGCCGCATCAGCTCATCCTCAAACTCCGCAACCGTCCACTCGCTATTCCGTATCAGCACCTTCGTCATCCCCTCTGTCCACTCTTCATAAACATCCAGAGGATTAGCCCCCCGGTACAACCTGCTCACCACCTCATACCTCCCATTTGCCAGCTCCCTCATCGTATTCTCCCCCAACACGCGTAAATCATCACCTCCCACGCCCACCATCTCACCCATCTGTGCCGCAAAAATCCTCTCCCGGCTCTCGGCAGACTTACGCATGGACTCGCTCCGGTTCTTCATCATCGCCAGCGTCATCGCCACATTCATTTTGCTCCGGTCAAACCTCATCTGCTCATCCTGCCCCACATCGTCCAAATACTGCATCATCTCCTCATTCGCCTCATCCTGCACCTTCCCTACATAACCATCACTATCCGCATCCTTATATTTCTGCATCCTCAGCTTCATCCCATCCACCACCTCATCCTCCCGCTCCTCCAAATGCCCCAGCACGGCCTTAAACGCATCCTCATACTCATCAAAAATCTCCGGTCTGTCTCCAAGCTCCACCACATACTGCATCTCCTCCGTAAACTCATTTTTTTCCTCGCGGATCGGACTCACTCCAAACTCTTTTAGCACCTCCATCGCCGCCTCTACCGCCATCCGCTGATCCTCCTTCTCATCTGCTTGCCTCCGCCCCTTGCGCTCCGGTACAGGCCCATGCTCAAAACTCAACACAGGCCCGCTCCCCACCTCGCTCACGCCTCCGCTCTCCGGCCCCTTCACATCCACCACAGCACCCTTCCCATCCTGCACCTCTGCTCCGTCCACGCGCTCCTCATCCCCCCCTCTCGCCGTCTCCGCCGCATGCGCTTCAGCGGCGGCCACCACATCCATCGTCCTCACACCGCCGCGTGCGGCCAGCTTCCTCATCCCGTCCCTGTCCCCCAGCCCCACCTTCACTCCGTCCACTTCTTTCCCGTAATTCCGGCGCATAAAATCCTGAATCCCATCCTGCATCATCGCGTACCGCGCCACGTCACTCTCCGCCGCCCGCATCCGGGCAAGCAGGGAATCGCTGAAACCAAACGTCCTCTTCAGCTTCCCATACTCCCGGCTCAACTGCCGCTGCATCCCGGCCTCAGCCGTAAACCGCGCCCCGGCCCCCACCAGCGCAAACGCCAGCACGGAACCAAACAACTCCATATTCTGATCCAAATCCTTAAAATCCTTCCAAAACCGCTCCCAATCAATACCGGGAGCCTCCCCCGCCAGTACGGAAGCCAAACTCTGCATCATCGGATCGGCCAAATCCTGCAACTTCTCTGTCGTGCCCTCCTCCACCATCGTCACCACGAAAGAACCGCCGGAACGCGCCCCCGCCCGCAGGGCGGAACTCTTCAGCCTCATCGCCTGACGGCTCAAATTCAGAGTATTCATCCACTTATCTACAAACGCGCTCCCGGACCTCAACCCCAGCATCCCCTTAGACACCATTGCGCCTGCCCTCTCCAACGCCCCTTGAACCGCGCCGCTCGCCGCCGCGCCTCCCAGCCTCGCCATCCTGCCGCCATCTGGCCGCTCCTGCACGGCCTTACTGTAACTATCCCCGGCATAAGACATCGCCGCCACTCCGGCCCCCACGCCGGAAAAACTCAACGCCGTAATCGGCACAGACCGCACCGCGCTCAGCACCCCATTCCCAAACCACCCATACTCCGGCTTGTTAATCGGCCTGTACGTCCCCTGCGCCATCGCCAGAAAAGCATCCAGCCTCCGGCCATACTCATCCGCCGCCTTCGCGTCAGCCTTCAGGGCAGACCCGTCCCCGCCAAACAACTCCTTCACTCCCCCCGCCACATCCAACTGTGCGGCAATCCCGCCGCGCAACAAAGACCTGATTCCATTACCTAAATCCTCCCAGCCACGGTTCCCGGCCTTCCATACATTCGCCATATAACTCCTCTCATTCCCGCCCTTGCGCTGCACAATCTCCGCCAGCGCATCCATCTGGGCATCCGTAAGGCCATCCATCGCCTTCAGAGCTTGGTGGATTGAAGCCATCCCCTCCGGCTGAAAAATCCGGTTCGCCGTCCCGTCAGCATACTTCACGGCCCACTCCAGCCCCTCCATCACGCGCGGCAATACCGGCTCCAGCCCTCGTCTTGTCCTCTCCGCATCCGCCTTCACCCATCGCAATGTATTCCCCACCTTCTTATACATCTCCTCTCCCAGTTGCCCCCGCTGTTCCCACAACGCCTGTCTTCCGTCCCCGCCCGTCAGCACAGCCTGTCTCACGCTCTCGGCAGCCCCCTTCAGCAACTCGTCAGCATGAGCATCCTCCTGCGCCCGCCTGCTGAGAAACCTGTACACCGTCAGCCCCGGCTTATTAAAATCAATCTGCTCCCCCTGCTCCTTCAGCCGTATAGCCATTTGTTCCAGTAGCGGAACCCCGTTTCGCGCCGAAACCTGATTCTCGGTATATCCTCCCTCATCCAACGCCCATCCCAGCACCAGCGACCGCGCTCGCAACTCATCCCCCAGCTCATTATCCGGGAAAAACTGCGCCTCAAACTCCTTCTTCACACTCTCCGGAACCTTCTTCAAATCCCCGTTAAACACGCTCCGGTGCCAATCCACCTTATCCTTTCTCCTCGCATACTCCGCCTCATCCTCCTGAGCACTCTTAAACGCCAATGCATCAGGAAACAAAGGCATGCCGCGCCTTGTCCTCTCATTAACATACTCCTGCACCTTGGCTCTCTCTTCGCCCAGCACGCGCTCCTTCTCCGCTTTCATCGGATCATCCCCGCCCTTCCTCAAATCGGCGGCCAACATCTTCCCGCGTTGCCAGCTCCGATAAGCGTCAGCCTGCCAACCCTCCCCCTTCTGCCGCAAATACCGATCCATTGCCGGATCAATCTCCACAGGGAACAACTGCCTGCCCTCTCCGTCATCATAAACAGCATTCGCGCTCTCTTCCAAAAACTTATCCCTCTTCCCGCTACGTTCAAATTCCCTCGCCTGAGCCGCTACCTGTGAAATATCATTACCAAACATAAAAACTTTTAACTATTAAACATTAACCAGAAACATCACTTCTCCCCATTCTCCCACGCCCACTTCTCCTCCACCACCCGCTTCAATGCCGCTACATCCTTGGCGGACTTCACATCTAAAACCTTGAATACGGCAGCATGGCACTGCCTCAAATCCTTCCCTTTCATACTCACACCCTCCAGAACCTTTCTCCATCCCTCCCGGTTCTGAGCCGGAGCACCCCAATCCCCATTCAGCGGAGGCAGCAGAGCAGCATTACCTTGCTCATTCATATCCACCCCCAACTCATCCAGCACCTCACTCGCGTCAACACTCTTCAGCTTCACTTCAGGCTCAGGAGCCGCCACACCCGGAACATTCTGACGGCCTGACAACTTCACCCCTGTACCATCCGCCGCCAGCCTCTCAGCCTGTGCCCTAATCTCCTCTCGGCTTGCCCCCGGATTCTCTCGTACCCACCGCTCCAGCCCCTGTCTCACCTGATAAGCCGCCGCCATAGACCTCTCATACCCGGCAAAATCTCCCTCTTTCTGCGTCTCTTTCCACTTCCCGAACACCTCTCCATCCACCATCCCCTCAACTACACTCGCCGCTTCCCTAGCCGCCCCCCGGAACCGTGCGGGCACATTCCCCACGGCCAGATCCTTCAGCTCCGCCATCATCCTCTCCTTCGTCGTCTTGGAAAGCATGGACGTGGCAATCTCCCTCTCCACCTCCGCATACATCGTCCCGTCAACATCCAAATCAGGCTCATACCCCCGCAACAAACCATCCACCCGCATAAAATCCTCCGGACTCGTGTACAACTCCGCCTCCTCCTTCCCCATCTTCTCCACAGCCTTCCTCCGCCGCTCTTCCGCCGCCCGCAAACTCATCGCGTCATCCACGGCCACGCGCCCCTCCTTCACATCCTTCTCCAAATCATTTCCCCGGAACTCCCGGCCCTCAAACGCATCCATCACATACCCCTGAGCCACTCCGGCCTGAGCCTTGCGCCTTGCCGCCTCCGCCTGTTTCCGGAACCCCTCAATCACATCCGGCCTACCCTTCACCGCATCCAGCCCTCCCGACTTCTCCAGCGCATCCAACCCATGAAAAGGATCTCTCTGAATCGCCGTCTGCACCCTGCTCTCCGTCTCCTTGAAACTCACATCCTGAAACATCAACTGCTGCTCATCCGGCTCCATCACCCCCTCCGCGCCAGCCGTCTGCACCGCTTCCCTCGCGCCATAATAATCCCCACCCCTCAGGCAAAAATCATACCTCGCCTTGAAAGACTTGGCAGCCCTCTCCTTACTCGCCAGCAACTCCCTGCGCCCGGCATCAATACGGCCCGTTGACGTAAACGCATCATACCACAGCCGCGCCCGCTCCTTCACCTCCGGCGTCTTAAACTTAACCTTGCGGAACATAGGCCCCAGCCTCTTGCTCACCAGCGCATTCCAGCGGGCCTCCCTCCCCGGCTTATTCCCCGCCGCCAGCTCGGCATTATCCCATAACCCTCTCTCCTCCTCCATCAACCTCTTCACATCCTCAAAACTCCCCGCATCGGCCATCCTGTCCGCCTTCTCCTGCAACCGCGCCCTCTCCTCATCCTCCCGCGCCAGCAACCTCGCCCCGGCCCCCATCTCCCCGGCCACCTCCGCCGCCGCGCGCGCCGGAGCCGTTGCGGCCCCCGTATCAGCCAGCACAGGCTCATGATACCCGCTCAACAAAGAAAACTTATCCATATCTACTTGAAAGCATTAAAAGCCGTTGCGCCGCCCTGCACCACGCCGCTCAGCAAACTACCGAACCCGGACACCTTGCCGGCCCGCTCCGCCTGCCTCCCCTTCCACCTCTCCATCTGGGCCTGCTCCCTCATGGCGGAAGACCGCTGCAAACTGCGCGCCGCCAAATCATTCACCTCCTGCTCAAACCGCGTCGCAACCTTCATCTCCCTCCCCAGCGCGCTCCCGCTCCGCTCCACGCCGCTCGCCGCCGTCTGTGCGGCGGCCTGCCCTGTGGCCACCCCCTGCATTGCCCGCATCCTCATCTGATTCTCCGCGCTCTCCGCATCCAGCGCATCCGCCTCCCTGTCCAGCGCGGACGCATTATAATAAGCCGTCTGCCGCGCCTGCCGCCCGGCTTCCCTCTCGGCGCGTCCCCGGAACGCGCCGGCAAGCCCCTGAAGACCGGCCATACCTAACTGAAACCATTCCATAATATAATATCTATCAATAAACTACTTTGAAAACTGCACATCAAACCCCAGCAAACGCACATCGCCATCCCCGGCGCACCGCAACTCAAACACCAGCTCATCAC
>UMFP01066541.1_pt1 | contig 14544 bp, 14 predicted proteins | sample 1965031 | NCBI WGS metagenome assembly UMFP01 (sample SAMEA4836048, study PRJEB28245) | human gut metagenome | biome: gut microbiome; material: fecal sample | place: Denmark | collected 2008
AAAGCGAGCATGGAGAAATTGAAAATAAAAAAGAGCGATACTGATGAAATGAAGGTGATATTTACTGCTCAGTCAAAGGCTTATTTTTATTGTAGAGATGTAATATGTCAATATGTATTTGAAAAAGGGTTTTTACCAATTAATCCATTTAGGGTATTTGATTATTTCCTTGGTGATAGAGTAGAAAGAGATATGATACGAAGAGGAAATAATCAGCTCATAAAAATATGCGATGAACTATGGGTCTTTGGTAGTATAGCAGATGGCGTATTGTTTGAAATTGCATCGGCAATTGATCAGGGGAAAAAAATAAGATTTTTTTCAATTGGAACGACAGTAGAAGAAATTAGGGAAATTACTACATCAGAATTGACATTTGAACCAGAAGTTCATGCTAGGCAAATTAAGAAACAAGACATAATAGATTTTATTAATCAAGGAAACCGTACAAATGCAAAAGACAATGATGAATATATACAATTGTGTCTTGAGGATTTTGGAGTGGATGATGAAAATTAAAAGGAGTTACAACTTGTGAATAATAATTCATTCAAAATGAATTTTCGTAGTGCTTATTTAGTTTGGATTGAGAATCGGGAGAAAAATATGTTTGGGGAAGTAAAACAAATTTTTACATCGCTGTTTATTGCTGCTATAGATTAAGAACAGAATAATACAAGTTGGTATGCGTAATGTTATTTCATCAATATTTTTTGTATAGCTCACATCCCTTTCTAAAATGGGTTCTAATGGAAATTGTCCGACAATCACTCTATACACGTGATATACAAACGACCTCAAAACCCCGGTAAATCTGCGGACACCTTAGAAACTGCAATGTTAGCTCAGGGTGTATGTTAATCTACGATTAACAGCTAATTAAGAATTATTAAATGAATAAATGATATTGAGAAGTCCTGTAAACCCAGTGTTTATGGGACTTTTCTTTATGTATTGAAATGACAAAAGAATTGTCAGAATATTCATAAATAGAAGATAATTTACGTTGTTTTGAGGTCGTTATATACACGTGATACACAAGTGATATACACTCGTTTTTACTGATTTTGGATGATTTTTTGAAGCATTTCATCCGGTGTTTTTCAAGATGATTCCCAACCTATGGTTGAGTTTGATAATTCCACTTACAGTTTGTGTACAAAAACTGATAAAAATTGTAAAGTGTAGCGTGAAAGGAGGCATATTGTAATGAATCAAATTGATACAGGAAAGTTTATTGCTAGTTGCAGAAAAGAAAAAGGTTTGACACAAGCACAAGAAAGAAGAAACAGGAAATAGATTTGACCTTTACTGAATTTGAAATTTTGCATTTATTAGCAAGAAATCCGGGCAGAGTGTTTAGTAAAGAGCAGATATATAAAATAGTGTTTGGAAAGAACCATATTTTGGTGATTACAACATTGTCATGAGCCATATCCGTAACATATGGGAAAAGATAGAGGATAATCCCAGCAAGCCAATTTACATACAGACGGTATGGGGAGTCGGCTATAAATTTAATAACAAACTAAAATGAGCAGGTATTGCAGAGCGTTTGTAATATCTGCTTTTTATATGGCTGGTAATAATGTTTTACAGGGTGTTTTACTCCGTTATAGTAGCAAAACCCATATAAAAATACACTAGAATGAGAAAAAAACGAATTTGGATGTTGATTTTGCACAAAAACTGTATATAATAAAAAGTAGAAAAGAAGGTGAGGTAGCAATCATGTTAATTCAATTTAATTTTAAAAATTTCAAATCATTTAGAGATGAGGCTACTTTGGACTTGTCCGCATCAAAAATGACAGAGTTCTCGGATAGAGTAGTGACTGTTGGTAGTGAGAAGATTTTGCCGGTTGCTGCCATTTATGGAGCGAATGCAAGCGGAAAGTCTAATATATATAATGCTTTTGAATATATGTCTGGTTATGTTGCAGATTCTTTCAAGTATGGTGATGAAGAGGAAAAGTTTGAGGAATTCAGGCCTACTCCGTTCTTGTTCGATTCTACATCTGCCAGTGCAGAATCCAGCTTTGAAGTTTATTTCACCTTGCCGGGCGATAAGGCAGAGAGAACATATAATTATGGTTTTTGCATTGACAAGGAAGGAGTAACGGAAGAATGGCTCAACTCGAAGGCAAAGACCGCCAGAAAGTACAGTACCGTATTTTACCGTGGAACTTCCGATGATGAGTTGGATTTATCCGGATTCCCTAAGAGCAGTAGGGATAATATTCAGGTTGCTCTTGAAAAGCAGGTACTCATTATCTCTTTGGGAGCGAAGTTGAAAGTCGGTAAGTGTAAGGCAATCAGAGATTGGTTCCTGGCAAATGAATTTGCTGATTTTGGCGATCCTTTCACAAACTTCTTTATGTCGCGTAGATTGCCAAAGGGATTTGTAGAAAATAAGGATGTTCAGCAGAAGGTGGTAGAATATTTTGCATCTTTTGACGAGCATATCAAGGACTTTAGGATTGAAAAGGTTCCTCACGATGGAGAAACAAAAGAGGATACCTACAAAATTAATGCCCTCCATAAAATGATTGATTCGGATGGTATGGCAGAAATCCCTTTGGGAATGGAGTCTGCCGGAACATTGAAAATGTTTGCATTATATCCGGAATTACAGGAAGTATTGGAAAAGGGAAGCGTATTTTTTATTGATGAATTAAATGCCCGCTTTCATCCGTTACTTGTAAGAAATTTTTTGCTTACATTCTTAAATCCGGAAATCAATACTAATCATGCACAGCTTGTATTTACAACTCATGACACATGGCAGTTGTCTAATCAGTTGTTACGTCGTGATGAAATATGGTTTGTGGAAAAGGATGAGAGAGGCGTTTCTACACTGTATTCATTGGCTGATTTTGTGGATGAGGCTGGTTCCCGTATCCGTAAGGACGAAAGTTATGAGAAGAATTATTTGATAGGAAAGTATGGTGCAATCCCTACCTTAAAGAGTATTGATATATTTAAGGAGGATTGAGTATGGCGAAAAAGGATAGAACAGGTAACCGAAAATCGCGAGAGCAGAGAAAACAATTCAAAGTGCCGGAATTAGGTTACTATCTGATTGTTACCGATACAGAAGCTACAGAGCGTTGTTACTTTACAGGACTCCATCAGGTTTTGCCGGAGGATGTTAGAAATAAGCTGGTTATTAAGGTTGTGGAGACAAAGACACGTACCATGATTGATAAATGTCTGGAACTCACAGCTTATGATGCACAGTATCGTATCCCGTGGATTGTATTTGACAGAGATCAGGTGCAAGGGTTTGACGAAATTATTGCAGAAGCAGTGAGTAAAGGAATACAGGTGGGCTGGTCTAATCCATGCTTTGAAATATGGATGTATGCCTACTTCGGTGCCATGCCGGCAATCCAAGATTCTTGGACTTGCTGCTCAGATTTTGGACGAGTATATGAGACCAAAACCGGGCAGAAGTATTCCAAAGCCGATGAGCAGATGTATGGAAAACTCTGTAAATTCGGTGATGAAGAAATGGCAATTCAGATAGCACAGCAGAAGTTGGAGCAATGTAAACGAGAAGGTAAAACAAAGCCATCAGAGATGTATCCGTGTACGACGGTGCATGAGCTGATTGGGGAGATTAAGAGGAAAATCAGGAAATAGATTTTATGCCAAATATATTACCGGTGTCGGACTTAAGAAATTATAATGAAGTATTGAAGAATTGTCAGGTTGGAGAACCGGTATTTTTGACAAAAAATGGGCGCGGAAGATTTGTAGTTATGGATATTGAAGACTATGAGCGTGAGAAGGCTGAAAAAAAACTGTTGATGAAGTTGCAGGAAGCAGAAGATGCAGTTAAAGATGAAAGTGCCTGGATGAGTTTAGATGAACTTAAGAAGTTAGTTTCCGGACGGATTATAAATATGTGATTTATGGAAATTATGTTGTGCTGTATAAGGTTGGAAAAGAGTATGTGGAGATTTACCGGGTAGTGAATCGGTATCAGGATATTATGCAGATATTTTAGCAGGGGATAAACATGGATCCGTTATTAAATTATGTTGTTTTGCTCAATAAAGAGCAGGGGACAGGGGACGAAAAAGAAGAGTACAATGTATTTTCGGTATTAGGCATCCAATCCAGAGAGGTGCTGATCTGCAGAATGATCGCAGACCTGCTCAATCCAAGGGGACGGCATGGAATGGGAAGTGCCTATCTGCAGTTGTTCGTGGATGAGGTTTTAAAAATTAAGATTGCAGATGAAACTCTATTGAAACATGCCGTGGTCAGTACAGAATACAGTATAGATGCAGAGCGCAGGATCGATATCGTATTGGAAATCGGGAAAATGTTTCTTCCAGTCGAAGTAAAGATATATGCGTGTGAGCAGAAGAGCCAGTGCTATGACTACTATACCTTTGCAAAGGAAAAGGATGCGGATACAAAAGTATACTATCTGACGAGATTTGGTCATATGCCGGGTGCATACAGCATGAGGGGAAAAGATGGGATCATTTCTGAGGATAAAATTGTGTGTCTGTCATTCCAGAAAGATATTACACACTGGCTGAAAGAATGTTGCAAGATCAGTACACCGAATGTGGGAGTAGTGATAAGCCAGTTTGAGAAGAGCATAGAAAAAGTAACAGATCGCCTGGGAGAGAAAAGGATGGAACAGATAGCAGATGAAATGGTAAGATCGCCGGAAACATTGCAGGCAGGCATGATGATAGCAGATGCCCTGGAAATTGCAAAATGTAAGGTGTTGTATGCGGTTTTGGCAGAATTTGAAATGCAGATGAAGCAGATCGAAAGCAAATATGGACTTGCGCGTGAAAAAAACATCCGCTGGTATGAATACGAAGATCAGGCAACAACCGCATTTTATCATAGCTATTCTACATATCCTGGCATCAATTATATTGTAAAAAATGCGGAAATGAACGATGGATACCAGCTCTGGTTCCGGATAGAAGTGGAACATCATTTATTTGCAGGATTTTGTGTATTTGATCCGAATGAAACGCCTGAGGGTGGACAACAGGTTGACGTATATGACGAAGCAACGAAAATGTCAGTGGCACGGCTTCTTAAGGTGACACAGGCAGAGCAGGAAAACTGGTGGGCAGTCTGGCGATACCTTCCTACGGGCACGGTTAAAAATACAGAAGAAGTGCCGGACTTTAAGCAGATGAATGAAGCGGCACTGGCATTGGTGGATGAGGAAAAAAGAAAGGCATTTGTTACAGAGTCGGTCAGCCAGATGGAACTGTCCTTACTCAGCCTGCTGAAGTAATCCGCAGAAATTTCTTTTCCGGTAGTATTTCCTCCGCATTTCTGATAAAATAAAGAGGTAATCAACAAAACAGAAATGAGGGAACAGGGGTATGAATATATTATTTTTTCTCACACCAAAGGATGAGGTTGCTATCGTAGAGGAGACCGATACATTGCGCCAGGTTCTGGAAAAGATGGAACATCACGGATACTCAGCCATTCCATTTTTAAGCAGGGAAGGAAAGTATATCGGAACGATCACGGATGGGGATCTGCTCTGGTTTTTAAAGAAAAATAAATTTCCGGATTTAAAGGATTTAGAGGATATGCCGATCGTTACGATCGAGCGTCACAGGGATAATCAGGCGGTTCACATAGAAGCGAGCATGGAGGATCTGTTTGACAAAGTGACCAATCAGAACTTTGTGCCGGTAGTGGATGATAATCAGGTATTTATCGGGATCGTGACACGAAAAGATGTATTAGTTTATCTGCAGAAAAAGTTAAACGAACGGCAGTAGGGCGAAAAAGGAGATAGAAATGAAACGTGGGATCATCGTACTGGCACTGGTACTGGCACTTTCCGGCTGTGGGGCAAATGGCAGTGTAAAAGAACCGGAAAATGGAACCGGGACAGTTGGAGCCAATACAGAAGTTACACTTTATATCAGTAATGAGAACGGAGACGGATTTGCAGAAAAAGAGGAAAAGCTGGAGGAACTGACACCGGAGTCAATCCTTTCGGCACTGGCAGAGGAACGCGTGGTTCCATCGGAGGCAAAGGTGCTTTCGTTTTCACAGGAAGGAAAGGCACTGACCTTAGACCTTTCCAGGGAATATCAGGAGTATGTAATGAGCTTTGGAACATCGGGCGAGCTTATTACGATAGGCGGTGTGGTCAATACATTCCTGAAGGCATACGATGCGGATACGATAACGATCCTGGTAGAGGGAGAGGCATGGGACAGTGGACATGCCGAGATAGATGGACCACTTAGCTGGTATGAGTCATAGTTTTGTGCAATATGTCTATGTGCACAATATACAAAAAAATTGAAAATTCTTGTGTATGAAAAGAGTGCCTTGTTATAATCAGCACAAAGCATATATTTTTAGAAACATTCTTAATTACGATAGCAGAAAACGCGAAGAGATTGTTATCGCATTTCTTAGGCATTATGCCAGTCTGGTTTGATATGAAAATCTGTGCTTTTATTACCCGGTCAAAGAGCATAGGATTTTTCATATACAGATACGTCTTTTCTTATGAAAAATCCAATAACAAGGAGGCAGCATGGAAAAGACAACTCATATTGTAAGAAACTATAAGGATACAGTATTTCGAATGTTATTTCGGGACAAGGCGCGGTTATTGGAGCTTTATAATGCAGTGAATCAGACTTCTTATGAGAACCCGGAAGAACTTCAGATCGTGACACTGGAAAATGCAGTATATTTAGGGATGAAGAATGATGTGGCATTTATTATAGATTTTCATATGTATTTATATGAGCACCAATCTACAGTCAATCCTAATATGCCACTTCGGTTTTTGCAATATGTAGCAAAAGAATATGAAAAATTGGTAAAACAGGATAAATTGTATCGGAATAAAAAAAGTTATATCCCTGCACCAAAATTTTATGTGTTTTATAATGGACAGGAGAAACAGCCAGAGCATTGGACAGAGTATTTATCCCAATCTTTTGAAAAGAAAGAGACAGATCCGGCGTTAGAACTTAAGGTGGAATTTTTTAATATCAATTCCGGAATGAATGAGAAACTTATGCAGCATTGCAAGACACTTTCGGAATATATGCAGTATGTAAATATGGTAAGGAAAAATGCTATGGATATGCCACTGCGGGAAGCGGTAAATACTGCGATTGATTGTTGCATCAAACAGGGCATCCTTTCAGAGTTTCTGCGCCAGAACAAAGCGGAGGTAACAGCAATGAGCATTTTTGAATATGATGAGGAAGCAGTTCGCAGGATACAGCGTCAGGATGCAATCGAAACCGGACAGAAGCTACAACTGATCCACATGATCTTGCGAAAACTTCAAAAAGGAAAAGAGCCAGAAATGATTGCACGGGAATTAGACGAAGAATTACAGACTGTGATAAGGATATGCAAAGCTGCAGAAGTATGTGGCATGGATGCACAAAGTGTATATGAATATTTAGAAAAGAAATGTCAGTTATAAAATATAACAGAGATGCCATCCGGCATCTCCGTTTGCGTTTCTGATTCCAATTTTTCTTATTTCCGTGCAACCAGATTTTCTGCATAATCGAGTGCGGCAACGATATTTGGCAGGAAATGTTCTGCACCGACGTGCTCGATAAAGCCATCTTTCTGCATAACGGACATTGGCTGTTCGTTTACATGAGAGAAGATCAGCGTGATATGTTTTTTCTTTGCACGGTCTGCCAATTCACGTAAAGAACGCATTGCGCTGGCATCAATGGCAGGAACGCTTCGCATACGGATGACAACGGCTTTGGTGGATTTGTCACTGTTGATGCGTAAGATCTCATCTGCAGCGGCAAAAAACAGAGGACCACTGATCTCGAATACACGGATCGAATGAGGAATATCACGCATTTTTTCTGCTTCACCCGGGGTAACATCCGGTTCGTCAATATATTTCCAGGTAGTGACATCTGCGGTTTCTGCCATACGTTTCATAAAGAGCAGGGCTGCTAACACGACGCCGACCTCGATTGCAACGACCAGATCAAAGAAAACAGTCAGCAGGAAGGTTGCGACAAGGACAATGATGTCACTTTTTGGCGCAGTCTTACACAGACGGAAAAAGGAAGTCCAGTCAGCCATGTTAGCGGCAACGACCAAAAGGACAGCTGCCAGTGTTGTCATAGGAATCAATGCTGCTAAAGGCATCAGTGCTAACAGGATGACGGTCAGTGTGATACAGTGGACAATGCCGGCAATCGGGGTACGGCCACCATTTCTTACGTTTGCAGCAGTACGGGCGATTGCTCCGGTCGCAGGAATACCACCGAAAAGACCGGAAAAGATATTCCCAAGACCCTGTCCGATCAGCTCTGCATTGGATTTATGGGTATCACCGATCATACCATCGGATACGACAGCAGAAAGCAGGGATTCGATACCTGCCAGGATCGCGATCGTAAAAGCAGGAGAAAGCATTTTCTGGACCAGGGCAAAACTAAATGCCGGTACATGAAAAGCAGGGAAGGAAGAAGAAAGTTCTCCGTATACGCTTCCAATCGTGTTGACAGGCAGTTTTGCAAAATATACAATGAGGGTAGTCACGATAATGGCAACCAGAGACCCAGGTATTTTATCCGTCACCTTTGGCCAGAGCAGCATAATGACAACTGCGGCAAGACCGATCAGGGTGGCGGTGAGGTTGATGGTGCCAATATTTTTAAAGTAAGCGATCACCTTATATAAAAATTCAGAAGGAACTGCTTCAATCGTAAGACCGAAAAAGTCTTTGAGCTGACCGACAAAAAGGGTTACGGCGATACCACAGGTAAAACCGGTAGTGATCGTATATGGGATGTATTTGATCAGGGAACCAAAACGGCAAAATCCCATGATGACCAGGATGATACCGGCTAAGATCGTTGCAACGATCAGTCCGTCCGTACCATATTCCGTTACGATACCATAGATGATGACAACAAATGCAGCAGTCGGACCGCCGATCTGTACCCGGCTTCCACCGAAAAATGAGATGAAAAATCCGGCAATGATCGCAGTGTAGAGACCCTGTTCCGGGCTGACACCGGATGCGATGGCAAGTGCGATTGAAAGTGGAAGGGCAATGATAGCAACAATGATACCGGAAATGATATCTTTTATGAGCTGCTCCTTGTTATAGCCCGATAAGACGTCAAATAGTTTTGGCTTTAGTTCGTTCATAAGTTCCTCCTCAATGGTAAATAAAACGTTAAAAAAGTGTTAAAAATTTATAAAAACACAAGATAGAATTTTATCACTGTGCGGCGGGCAATTCAAGGAAAAAATAGAAAAACCATGCAACTTTGCATAAAAATCCGGAAAACATAAACAAAAATGAATATTGACAATTCCTATTGACATACTATGAATTAGGAATTATAATAAAATACACAAGATGATTAGGATTAGAAAAGAAAGGCATGGTTATTTATGAAGATATCAACAAAGGGCAGATATGCATTACGCTTGATGCTTGATTTGGCAATGAATAATACAGGAGAACCGATCAGTTTAAAAGATATAGCAAAGCGTCAGGAAATTTCAGACAAGTATTTAGAGCAGATCATTTCTGTGCTGAACAAGGCGAAATATGTGCAGAGTATCCGTGGAGCACAGGGTGGATACATCCTGACGAAAAAACCGGAGGAGTACACGGTGGGCATGATCTTACGTCTCACAGAGGGAAGCCTTGCACCGGTTGCATGCGTGGATGAAGATTATAACTGCGAGCGTATGTGCGACTGTACGACGGTACTGGTCTGGAAAAAGATCAATGATGCGGTAAATGATGTGGTAGATCACATCACACTGGCAGATTTAAGAGATTATGAGATGCAGCGTGTCGGTGAATATGTGATATAAATGTACTTAATTAAGAGGTCAGATGGTTTTGTCATCTGATCTCTTTTTGTATCTATAGACAAAAAATAAAAAATGTGATAAAATAAATCAAGAAAATTGATAAAATCGTACCTTGTAAGACAGGAAATGGGTATGATAAGATGAGTAACACAAAGATTTACAGGAAGAAACGAGGACGAATATGGACGTATCAAAAAAATATGGAAGATCTTATTTTATGCCACCTGAAGTTACCTATGACTGGGTAAAAAAGGATTATATTGACAAAGCACCGATCTGGTGTAGTGTAGATTTACGAGATGGAAATCAGGCACTGATCGAGCCGATGGGACTGGAAGAGAAGATCGAATTTTTCCAGATGCTTGTGGATATCGGATTTAAGGAGATCGAGGTTGGTTTCCCGGCAGCATCCGAGACCGAATACCGTTTTATGCGTGCCCTGATCGAGCGCAATATGATACCGGACGACGTGACTGTGCAGGTATTGACCCAGGCGAGAGAGCACATCATCAAAAGAACATTTGAAGCCGTAAAGGGAGCACCGCATGCGGTAATTCATTTATATAACTCTACTTCTGTCGCACAGAGGGAGCAGGTATTTAAAAAGAGCAAAGACGAGGTAAAACAGTTAGCAGTCGATGGAGCAAAACTGTTAAAGAAACTGGCAGAGGAAACAGACGGCAACTTTACCTTTGAGTACAGCCCTGAGAGTTTTCCGGGAACAGAGGTCGATTACGCAGTGGATGTCTGCAATGCCGTGCTGGATGTATGGCAGCCGGGTGCAGAGCGCAAAGCAATCATCAATATCCCGACGACGGTACAGATCGCAATGCCACATGTTTTTGCGTGCCAGATCGAGTACATACACAAACATTTAAAATACAGAGACAATGTCGTATTGAGCGTACATCCGCACAATGACAGAGGATGCGGCATCAGTGATGCAGAGTTCGGTGTACTTGCCGGAGCAGATCGTATCGAGGGTACTTTATTTGGAAATGGAGAGCGTACCGGAAATGTTGATATCGTAACGCTTGCCATGAATATGGTATGCCATGGAGTGGAGTCCGGACTGGATTTCTCCAATATTTCAGCAATCCGTGAGAAATACGAGCGTTTCACCGGAATGCACGTTTATGAGAGAACACCGTATGCAGGAGATCTGGTATTTACCGCATTTTCCGGTTCCCATCAGGATGCGATCTCCAAAGGTATGGCGTGGAGAGAAGCAGGAAAGAGCGGAGACCGCTGGGATGTACCGTATCTTCCAATCGATCCAAAGGATGTTGGACGTGAGTACGAATCCGATGTCATCCGTATCAACAGCCAGTCTGGAAAAGGTGGCGTAGCATTCATCTTAAAACAGAATTTCGGTATGTCGCTGCCGGATAAGATGAAAGAGGAAGTCGGCTATCTGGTAAAAGGTGTCTCAGATGAGAGACATCAGGAGCTATCGCCGGAGGCAATCTATCAGATCTTCAGTGAGCATTATGTAAATTTAAAGGATGTGTTTGCAGTTCCGGAGTGCCATTTCGAGCAGAAGGACGGTATCTTTGCGACGGTTACGATCGAGCAGGGAGATGAGCGCAGAGTCATCAAGACAAACGGAAACGGACGTCTCGATGCAGTCAGCAATGCCATCAAGACTTATTTTGGTATCAGCTATGAGTTGGCAGCTTATGAGGAACATTCGATTTCCGCAGGTTCTTCTTCCAAGGCAGCCGCTTATGTTGAGATTTTATGTCAGGGCAAGTCTTATTGGGGCGTTGGTATTGACGAGGATATCATCAAGAGTTCTGTTGCAGCGTTGGTTTCTGCCGCAAATAAAATGGCAAAAAACCAGAACATCACAGAGGGCATGGATGAGCGCAGTGTGGAGATCATGAATTACATCCAGAATCATTATGCAGATGTAACCCTGGATACCCTTTCAGAGACCTTCAATCTCTCCAAAACATATCTTTCCAAATACATTAAGGAAAAGTCAGGCATGACATTTCAGGATGCTGTCAAAAAGGCGCGTATGCGGAAAGCAAGAAGACTTTTAAAAGAAACCAATCAGACAGTAGAGTCGATCGCAGCACTGGTTGGTTATGAAAATGTGGAACACTTCAACCGCCTGTTTAAAAAGGCATATGATATGACACCGGTTCAGTTCCGCAGACAGTATAAATAATAGAAAGCAACAAAAAAAGCCGCTTAGCGGCTTTTTTTACTGTTTAGAATCATAAAATAAGTAAACTTACACTTTATGATCTAGGAAATCTTAATATGAGATTTGATCGCTTCAAAACTTTCCGGGCTGATGACATGCTCGATGCGGCACGCATCTTCTGCTGCGATCTGCTCGTCTACCCCAAGACTTGTCAGCCAGCTGGTCAGAAATTCATGTCGTTCATAGATCATTTCTGCAATCGCACGACCGGAATCGGTCAGATAAATATAACCTTCCTTGGTTACGGTGATATTTTCTTTTTCACGCAGGTTTTTCATGGCAACACTGACACTGGATTTTTTGAAGCCAAGTTCCTCTGCAATGTCGACAGAACGTACCACGGGATTTCGCTTGCTCAAAACCAGGATGGTCTCTAAATAATTTTCGGATGATTCGTTTACAACCATAAAAACACTCTCCATTCTTATATATGATCTTCTCACCTGATCGGATTATCTGTTGAACTTGTTCTATTATAGCATAAATATACACCGCAGTGCAAATGGAAAGCACGGTTTCTGTGGTATTTAACCGGCATGATGATAATGTTTCTGTGCAAAGCTAAGTGCGTCCTCATAGTGATCCATCTCGCCGGTTACAGAAACGGGTATGCCATTTGCCTTTAGCAGGAAAGACTGCTGGCTTGAAAAGGAGCGGGAACCGGAGCTGTAGCGCAGACGGTTTTGTTTCCCACAGTAGAGCACATCCTTTGCATCGCACTGTATCTTTTTGCCGGTCGCGCTGCGGAACAAAAACGTGTGCTTGCCGAGAACGACCAGACGGTTTCGCATGAGCAGAAAGAAAGCGGCCACAAGAAACAGGGAGAGAGCCAGCAGTGGAATGTCAATAAAAAGAACCGAACTGTCTGCAATCCCCTCTGCGACAACGACAATGAGATAAATACTCAAAGCGAGGAGAAAAAGCCCTCCGGTGCTGCAAAATGCGTAAGTAAAGGAGATGCCGGTGCAGATGATGGCATCCGGGTCTTTTTCCTGGATCCGTTTGCTTTCCTTTTTCCTGAAAAAGGAAAGGACAAACACCTCGATCCCCGGAAATGTGAGAAAAAATAAAACAAATCCCGCGAGCGGCAACAGAGTACCAAGCTGTTCTAGCATATAATCGGTTGTACTCGAGGCATCTGCAGAAGCATAGAGCGTGCCTGCCCTGTCACGAAACAGATAAAGTTCTACAGGTTCGCCCTTTTGCACGGCAGACTGTGCCAGATCGCGGTCGTTGTCACCGTAGACATTTTTGGTAGTAAGCCAGAGAGAATCCGGTTCTCCGTTTAGCTCTGTTTCAAAAAGTACATAATAAATATGTGCCGTCACGATGATGCGGCCGTCTTCTTCTTTCGTCTGCTCTACCTCTTTATAGGAAGACGGAGTGAGGACTTTTGCCCCGAGCGGCTCCAGACCACTGAATTTTCGGGCATAATTCCACAGCCCGAAAAATACCAGCGCATAGACGATGACGAGAAATACCAGATAAAATTTTTTATCAGAGCTCATCATGCCTCCCTCGAAAGTTCTGAGATGTTACGGTAAAAGCTGTTTTTTAATAATTCCTGTGACAGCACAGTGGCATAGAAGACATCTAAAGCCGGTTCAAATACGTGGGAATACTGCACATAATGCCAGCGCAGGTTTTCTTTCCAGTTATCGAGCGTGATCAGCTTATCCTCATCTAAATGGAAATCAAAAAGATGATTCCGCAGTTCATATGCAGCCGTATGACGGAATGCTTTCTGTAACAGAAACAGGGAATCATCATGGCCACGTAAGTACGGAAGCGTTACACAGCCGAATGGCTTCATGGAACTGAAACGGGAAGCAGTTCCGCGGAGCATGGATGGAATGTCAGAAATCAGCAAAGTTTCAAAATCTGTGTTATAATAATTTAAGGTTGCCTGTACGAGGGTATCAAGCAGGGTGTGGAAAGAGGCATTGCTCATGCAGTCTTCCACTTCAAAATATTCATTCATAAAATCATAGAGAATGAAATCCTCGCAGGTAAAATGAAATTCTTCGCGATATGCTTCGGAAAAAGCAGGGAGCAGTGCACCAAGTGACTCCGGATAGCGGGTCAGTACAAGGTAGAGTGCTGCATAAAATTCTGCGCCGCTCTGTAAGAGAGCATCAAGAGCAAAATCTGCCTGTTCAAAGGATGCAGAGCAAAGAACCGGATGGTTGGCAAAAATGAGCTGGTCAACCACAGACAACTCATCGGATGCAATCGTTTCATCAAAGAAATCTTCTACCATGCGGACTGCGCAGTAGAGATAGAACGGATCGAAACTGTCTGCCGCAAAGGAAGGGGCAAATGCATCATCCTCAGAGAGATAACGTTCGATCACAGAAAAATCAAACGCATCCTCACAGGAAAATAACGATTTTTTCAGTGCGGGAGCTAACGTGGCATCCTCTTTTCCGGTAAAGGAAAGAAACTGAAAGATGGTGTAGGTAAGGATACGTC
>UMFP01059695.1_pt1 | contig 14389 bp, 7 predicted proteins | sample 1965031 | NCBI WGS metagenome assembly UMFP01 (sample SAMEA4836048, study PRJEB28245) | human gut metagenome | biome: gut microbiome; material: fecal sample | place: Denmark | collected 2008
CCCAATAGTTAGATTTTTGGTCTAACTATTGGGGGTCGGTTCAAAGCAGTCCCTTTAATGATTATTTGCCGTTGTTGTTTGCGTCATTACCGCCTACGGCGTCACTTACACCCTCAGCAACATCGGCTGCTGCATCACCGACGCCTTCGACAACGTCGCCTGCCGCATCACCAACGTCTTTAACTGCGTTGCCTGCCGCATTACCTGCGTTATCTACATCGTTTGAAACATTGTTATTGTCATTTTTATTTTCGTTATCATGATTTGTATTTACCGTTGATTCCGGTGACGGTGCAGTATTGTCATTTGTATTATTCATACCGCATGATGTAAGCATTGCGGCAGCAATAAATGATAATAAAACTAATTTTATACCTTTCATTTTTATGCCTCCATTATTTATTGATACAACCTTAGTATTGTCATTATTTTTGATTTTATAAGTTTATTAATAAAAAATTCATATTTTTTTGGGAACAAAAGTGATGTTACTTACGTCTAATAAATTGCAAACAGATAAATGCAAATAATAAAAAAAAGGAGATTATAAAAATGAAAAAAAATCTAATCGCAATAATTGCACTAACAGCAGCACTTGCTGCAAGTACATCTGCTTTTGCAGACACAGTACAAATTTCAGAAGAAGAACTTAATAAGCCTGTTTCGACATATGCACCGGATGCTATGCCGACACCGGAAATTCAAGGCGACATTATGCTTTTGAACGGTGAAGAAACAGACGTAGCAGCACCTGTTGAAACTGCAAGTTATATTTCTGTAGACGTAACAGTTGTAAAAACAGACAGCGACGTTGACGGAATTATCAAAACAACAACAGACGTTAATAATAAGGACGATCAAAACAATACTGTAAATCTAAAGATTACAGATGATACACTTGTATATGACAATTTGGGTAACAAAAAAGCTCTAAGTGATTTGACTGATGGTTCAAAAATCACTGTATTTACAGGCTCATATGAACCGACTCCGCTTATTCTTCCTGTTCAGTACACAGCAAATGTAATTATCATCAACGGTGACAAAGAAGGTAATGTAAATGCAGATACATACCTTGCTGATGAAGAAGGCTATACAAATGCCGCAAATACTTTGAAAATTGCAGCAGCTGACGATACAAAGATTGTTGATAAGGACGAAAAAGAATATAAGGGTGATTTGGATAAGAATGACCTTATCGTATTCTACGGTGTATCAACAAAGAGTATCCCTGCTCAAACAACACCTACAAAGGTTGTAGTTCTTGGTAAAAACGAAATTGCTCTAAAGCAGATTGAAGCTGCAAAAAATGCTACTCCGGCTCCTACAGCTGCACCTGAAGCAACAGAAGCTCCGAAAGTAAGCTATGCAGGTCTTGTAAATGTTGTAATCGGTGATAAGAATGTTTCAGATGTATATGCAAAGGATAATACAACAATGGTTCCTCTAAGAGAAGTTGCAGAAGCCGCAGGTTTCACAGTAACTTGGGATGCAGAAAACAGAGCAGTTATTCTTAATGACGGTGTTTACAGTCTAAAGATTGGCGAAAACAGCTATGTTAAGGGTAAGATGATGCCACTAACACTAAGTGCCGCACCTGAAATTGTTAATGATCTAACATATGTTCCTGCTGAATTTTTCGCAGAAGTAACAGAATCAGCTACAGTTGACGGTACATCACTTGTCGTAACAGCTGAATAATTTTTGAAAATATAAAAAAGATGTTCGCGAGAACATCTTTTTTTTGTTTTATTAATTGTTTTTAAAATTAAATGTCATTTGTGCATTTATTTCGCCTGTTACATTTATTAACGGACCTACTTGTACAGTTATAGGGTTTGCAGTATCTTGCAAACTGTATGCACATTCTAATGTGATAGTTCCTCCGGGTTGTACTTCTGCCAATGAAGGTTGTGCGTCCATTACATCCGGCATCATTGTAGCTACATTACATTGTACGGAATTTTGAAAAGCATTAGCACTTACAGAAGTAAGGAATGATGCATTGGCATTACTGTTATTTGTAAAGTTATATGTTACTATAATTGCCGGATTACCCTGAAAATCTGTTGCTGTTTTGGCAGTTACTATTTCAACATCATATTTACCGCTTACGGTTCCTTTGTTTTTCTGTTTAGGCTGTTCTGTAGCAGGAACAGACGTTGGTTCTGATATTGAATCAGTTGTTGTTTGCTGATTTGATGTTGTACTTTGTGTATTTGCAGTTTGACTGTTTACACAAGAACACAATGATAAAGTTAAAATAATTGAAAATAACAAAATTGTTTTTTTCATAATAAAATCCTTTCTCTCTATATGTATTTTTGCTGCAAATGACGGTTTGCACCCCGCTTCTCCTTTCCGTCAATATTTCCACATATTAAAAAATGCGTGGTATAAAATTCTATACCACGCATAAAAACGAGGCTTAGAATTTGTTACCACACATTTTCTGATATATGAAAAACTTTAATTTTGCAGCGAAAATAACAGTATCTCAATATATAAAGCCTGCGTTTTATACAAACACAAACTGTTATTATATGTACTGCAAAAAAAGAATATTCCTAAAATTGAATACTCTAAGTAAAGTTATAAAAATGTAAAGTTATATATATCATATAACAGAAAAAATGTGGTATTTTTATTATATCATATTTTGAACATAAATCAACAATTATTTATAGAATATATAGAAAAAAGGTAATTTGAAATAAAATAATATTGACATTGATTAATATTTTTGATAAAATACAAGTAGATAAAAGAGTGACTTAACGGTTGTTCTGCTAAATTTTATGGTTTTTTATGTAGATGAAATTAATCTACCAAAGTCGCCTATTGTATCAGAATGGGCGGCTTTATTTTTTTATCATATACACAAGCAAAAATACAATTACTAAGGCAAATGTAAATTCACTCATTATATTTGTTCCTTTCCCGTAAGTCAGAACAACCGCCCGGTCACTCTAATACTACAAGGGATTAAATTGCTAATCCACTAAAAATTATAACATATGATTAATCTTACAGTCAATAATAATACAAATTTGAAATAATATTGAAAACAAAAAGCCCCCAAACAAAGCTATATAGCCAAATTCGGGGACAATTCCTTGGAGCTAACGAGCGGAGTCGAACCGCCGACCTCTTCATTACCAATGAAGTGCTCTGCCTACTGAGCTACGTCAGCATTATTACAATACTGTATAAAATGCGTTACACACATATTTCATCTGTGTTTTAGTAACTATATTATTATATTATACAAAAAAGAGTTTGTCAATACAAAAACATTAAAAAAGGAGATTGAATTTCAATCTCCTTTACATCTTATCACGCATTATTTCTTCAAGTTCATCATAATTAATATTATTATCATCATAAACGCTCAAATCTTTTTGAGATTTATTTTTTGTCTTAAAATCTTCGTGGTCTTTCTTTGCGTCGGCAATATTATGAATATTAAGTTCGTGCCAACGTTTTAAAATTGAGTTGATATATGGAAACGAGAGTTTTGTTGTCTGCATAATGCAATACTCATATGCAAGTTCAACCATATCTTCATCCATCAAAAATTTATCGTGCCACGTTTTTAGATAATTTTCTTCTGTTTTTGAAAGGTTTCTGTTTTCAATACCGAAAAGCTTTCTGATTTTATATTCGTAGCCGTTTTTCTCTTTTTCGGCTGTTATAAATTTATCGGCAGCGTCTATAGTGAATATACCGTTTTTATTCCACGATATAGCTACTTTTTCGATATAGTTCATATTTTTTTTGCCGTTTGAAACACAATATTCAAGCAATATTGTTATAACCTCCGGTGAAAGATGAAGTTCATCATAAAAATAATAAAGTGTTTCAATTTCACTGTTTGTAAGTGTTTTACCGAGTATTTCCTGTGCAAGTAAGCATAAATCGGCAAGTTCTTTATTTTGAGTCATAGCATTTGAAACTTGGTCTATACTCTTTTTACTTGGACTGCTTTCTGTATTTTGAATAGGCTCGGCTTGTCTTGTGGAAATGCTTACGTTTATATTTTCTTCTTTAGCGGAAAAACTGATATTTCCGCTGTCTTTATCATATTTCAAAGCACCTTTTTTATTCCAATAGTCAAATGCGTTTATAACATCGCTTTCAAGCAAATTAAGCTGACTTGCAATACTGCTTGCGGACATTTCATATCCGTAAACCGCAAGAGACAGTGCAAGCAGGTATACTTTAACATAAGCACCGTTTGCCTCAGGCATATAATTTTCTATAAAATCCACCGATACGGGGATATAATCAATATTACAACTAAATTTAAGCATAACTAAAAATCTCTCCATATAAGTTATTTGGGCTGATGAAAAACTGTCACTGGCCTTATTTATATATTATATATCAGTTTGGGTCAAAATGCAAAGATTTATGAAAAAAATTCTAAAATAATACGGTATGCCTCTTGACATACCGTATTATTTGTGATAATATAATAAACTGTATCTTAGACTTAAAATCGGGATACTATCCAATAAATTTCACATTATCATTGTATGTATTATAGCATGAATATATACAAAATGCAACCCCAATTTTTTGGAGAGAAATTTAGGATAAAAGGAAAAATACTTAAACTACTATTATGATGATGAGGTGATTTAAGAAAATGGTGCATGAAGTAGAAGTAGGAAAAAATGTGCGTCTAAGCTATTCAAAAATTAAAGAAGTTTTGGATATGCCTAATCTTATAGAGGTACAGAAAGACTCCTATAAGTGGTTTCTTGAAGAAGGTCTAAAGGAAATATTCCACGATATTTCTCCTATAACAGACCACGCCGGTAAGCTTGTACTTGAATTTTTTGATTACAGATTAGATTACAATTCAAAGTACAGCGTTGAAGAATGTAAGGAAAGGGATACAAAGTATGCCGCTCCTTTGAGAGTAAGCGTAAGACTTATTAACACTGAAACAGGCGAAATTAAGGAACAGGAAATATTTATGGGTGATTTCCCTCTAATGACAGAGCAGGGAACATTCGTTATTAACGGTGCTGAACGTGTAATCGTCAGCCAACTTGTACGTTCACCGGGTATTTATTACGAATTTGAACGTGATAAGACAGGTAAACCGCTTTACAGTTCAACAGTTATTCCTTACAGAGGTGCATGGCTTGAATATGAAACAGATTCAAACGATGTTTTCTCGGTAAGAATAGACAGAACAAGAAAACTGCCGGTAACAGTTCTTTTAAGAGCAATGGGACTTGGTTCAAATGCCGAAATACTTGACGTATTCGGTGAGGATATAAGACTTCTTGCAACATTTGAAAAAGATACTACGGAATCAAGAGAAGAAGGACTTCTTGAAATTTATAAAAGACTTCGTCCGGGTGAACCTCTTAACGTAGAAAATGCAGAATCACTTATAATGAATATGTTCTTCGATCCGAGAAGATATGATCTTGCTAAGGTCGGAAGATATAAATTTAATAAAAAGCTTGCTATTTCGGCAAGAATTAAAGGCAGAACACTTGCAGAACCTGTTGCAGACCCGAGAACAGGCGAAATAATCGCTAATGAGGGTGACGCAATAAGTGCGGATTTGGCTATGCAAATCGAAAGAGCAGGTGTAAATCAGGTTGAATTGCTTGTTGAAGGTAAAAAGGTAAGAGTATTCTCTAACAATATGGTTTACCTTGACGAGTATGTTGACTTTGAAGTTGAAGATTTCCCTGTTAAAAAGGTTAGAAAAGCAATTATTGAAGAAATACTTGAAAATGCCGAAACAGAAGATGAAATCAAGGAACAGCTATGGGCAAGAATTGATGAACTTGCTCCTAAGCATATAATTATCGACGATATGTTTGCGTCTGTAAACTATTGTCTAAATCTTGCTAACGGTATAGGTACTGTTGATGACATCGACCACCTTGGAAACAGACGTGTTCGTTGTGTCGGTGAACTTCTTCAAAACCAATTCAGAATTGGTCTTGCTCGTATGGAAAGAACAGTAAGAGAAAGAATGTCAACACAGGAACTTGAAATTATAACACCTACATCATTAATTAATATAAGACCGATAATCGCGACAATAAACGAATTTTTCGGTTCATCACAGTTGTCACAGTTTATGGACCAGAACAACCCTCTTGCCGAACTTCGTCATAAGAGAAGAATTTCAGCACTTGGTCCGGGTGGTCTTTCAAGAGAAAGAGCCGGATTTGAAGTTCGTGATATTCACTATTCTCACTACGGCAGAATGTGTCCTATCGAAACTCCTGAAGGTCCTAACATCGGTTTGATTACATCACTTGCAACATTTGCAAAGATTAATCAATACGGATTTATTGAGGCACCTTACAGAAAAGTTGATAAGGAAACAGGTTGTGTAACAGATGAAATCGTTTATATGACAGCCGATACCGAAGATGAATTTGTAATCGCACAGGCGAACGAACCTCTTGATGAGGAAGGACGTTTTATAGATAAAAAGGTTTCTGCCCGTTACAGAGATGAAATCTTGGAAGTACCGGGTTCAAGAATTGACTATATGGATATTTCGCCGAGACAGCTTGTATCGGTTGTTACGGCTTGTATCCCATTCCTTGAAAACGATGACGCTAACAGAGCACTTATGGGTTCTAACATGCAGTGTCAGGCAGTGCCTCTTTTGACAACGGATTCTCCTATCGTCGGTACAGGTATCGAACATAAGATAGCTAAAGACTCCGGTAGTGCCGTACTTACAAAGGAAGACGGTGTAGTTGAAAAAGTTGCCGCAGACCAAATCGTAATTAAGGGTGACAGCGGTATCAGACATACGCACAAACTTATTAAGTTTGCACGTTCAAACCAAAGCTGTTGTATCAACTACAGACCTATCGTTAAAGAGGGCGAAAGAGTTAAGAGAAACGACATAATCGCCGACGGTCCTGCTATGGATAACGGTGAACTTGCACTTGGTAAAAATATTCTTATCGGTTTTATGACTTGGGAAGGTTATAACTACGAGGACGCTGTTCTTATCAGTGAAGAACTTGTTAAAAATGATGTGTTCACATCAATTCACGTTGAAGAATATGAATGTGAAGCACGTGATACAAAACTTGGCCCTGAAGAAATTACAAGAGATATTCCTAACGTATCGGAAGATACTCTAAAGGACCTTGACGAACAGGGTATTATCAGAATCGGTGCGGAAGTACACGCAGGTGATATTCTTGTCGGTAAAGTTACACCAAAGGGTGAAACAGAGCTTACAGCAGAAGAAAGACTTCTTCGTGCAATTTTCGGTGAAAAGGCAAGAGAAGTAAGAGATACATCACTTCGTGTTCCACACGGTGAACAAGGTATAATTATAGATGTTAAGAAGTTCACAAGAGAAAACGGCGATGAATTGTCACCGGGCGTAAATGAAGTTGTACGTTGTGTTATCGCTCAAAAGAGAAAGATTTCTGTCGGCGATAAGATGGCAGGCCGTCACGGTAATAAGGGTGTCGTTTCAAGAGTATTGCCGCAGGAAGATATGCCATTTCTTGAAGACGGTACACCACTACAAATCGTTCTTAACCCTTTGGGCGTGCCTTCTCGTATGAATATCGGTCAGGTGCTTGAAATGCACTTGGGCTACGCATACAGATGTCTAAGCTTAAAGACTCGTGAACAGCTTGAAAATACAATTATTGACGATAATTTCAGACAAAATATAATTGACGCTAAGTCAAAGGCAAGAGAAGGAAGATTTATTAAACTTGCAACTCCTGTATTTGACGGTGCACAGGACGAAGATATAAAACTTGCATTTAAAGAAGCAGGTTTAAGACCTGACTTTAAGTCAGTCGTATATGACGGACGTACGGGTGAAAAGTTTGATAACCCTGTTACAGTCGGTGTCATGTATTACTTGAAACTTCACCATCTTGTTGATGATAAGATTCACGCACGTTCAACAGGTCCTTACTCACTTGTTACTCAACAGCCTTTGGGCGGTAAAGCTCAGTTCGGCGGTCAGCGTTTCGGTGAAATGGAAGTTTGGGCTTTGGAGGCTTACGGTGCCGCTTATACATTGCAGGAAATCCTGACAGTTAAATCTGACGATATTGTCGGTCGTGTTAAGACATACGAGGCAATCGTTAAGGGTGAAAATATTCCTAAGTCAGGTATTCCTGAATCATTTAAGGTACTTGTTAAGGAACTTCAGTCACTTGCACTTGATATTAAGATTCTTAATCATAATATGGAAGAAATCGACCTTGACGCATCATTTGAAGATGAGGACGAAGGTGTTGTAAGCGAAGAACTTGTACAAACAATGGAGGACAAGGACGGAATTACAGATACTTTTGATGAAGATGATCTTAATGATGCAAGTATGGTTTTGGATGATTCAGACGAAAATGATTTCGGCGTTGATGATTCTGATGATATTGATTTCGGCGATGACGACGAAATATAATCATGACGTGTGAATAGACTATGGAGGTTTTTAGATGTTAGAATTTAACAGCTTTGAGGCAATTAAAATCGGTTTAGCTTCTCCCGAGACAATACTAAGTTGGTCACACGGTGAAGTTTTAAAGCCTGAAACCATAAACTACCGTACTCTTAAGCCTGAAAAGGACGGATTATTCTGTGAAAAGATTTTCGGTCCTACAAAGGATTGGGAGTGTCACTGTGGTAAATATAAGAAAATCAGATTTAAAGGAAAGGTCTGCGAACGCTGCGGAGTTGAAGTAACAAAAGCAAAAGTAAGACGTGAAAGAATGGGACATATTGCTCTTGCAACTCCTGTTTCACATATTTGGTATTTCAAAGGCGTTCCGTCATCAATGGGACTTATCATTGACCTTTCTCCAAGACAGCTTGAAAAGGTACTTTACTTTGCATCATATATTGTAACTGATCCGGGTACTTCAAACCTTATGCAAAATCAGATTCTTTCAGAGGCTGAATATCGTGAGGCATATGAAAAGTACGGCGATAAGTTCAAAGCAGGTATGGGTGCAGAGGCTATCAAGACTTTGCTTGAAAGAATTGATCTTGAAGAACTTTCAAGAGAATTAAAGGAAGAGCTTGACGCTACACAAGGACAAAAGAAAGCAAGAATTATTAAAAGACTTGAAATTGTAGAGGCATTCAGACTTTCGGGTAACAGACCTGAATGGATGATTATGACTGTTATTCCGGTAATTCCGCCGGAACTTAGACCTATGGTACAGCTTGACGGCGGACGTTTTGCAACGTCTGACCTTAATGACCTTTACAGAAGAGTTATAAACAGAAACAATCGTTTAAAAAGACTTCTTGAACTTGGTGCTCCTGATATTATTATCAGAAACGAAAAACGTATGTTACAAGAGGCTGTTGACGCACTTATCAATAACGGTCGTCGCGGAAGAACTGTAACAGGACCGGGTAACAGACCGCTAAAATCACTTTCGGATATGCTTAAAGGTAAGCAGGGACGTTTCCGTCAAAACTTGCTTGGTAAGCGTGTTGACTACTCAGGTCGTAGCGTTATCGTTGTAGGTCCGGAAATGAAGATTTATCAGTGCGGTGTGCCAAAGGAAATGGCTATCGAATTGTTTAAGCCTTTCGTAATGAAAGAACTTGTATCTCGCGGACTTGCACATAATATAAAGAGTGCAAAGAGAATGGTTGAGAGAACAAAGCCGGAGGTTTGGGACGTTCTTGAGGATGTAATTAAGGAGCATCCTGTACTTCTAAACCGTGCGCCTACACTTCACAGACTTGGTATTCAAGCATTTGAGCCAAAACTTGTTGAAGGACGTGCTCTAAAACTTCATCCGCTTGTATGTACGGCTTATAACGCCGACTTCGACGGTGACCAGATGGCTATCCACGTTCCTCTTTCACCGGAGGCACAGGCCGAGGCACGTTTCCTAATGCTTTCAGCAAATAACTTGCTTAAACCGCAGGATGGACACCCTGTAACAGTTCCTACACAGGATATGATTTTGGGTTCTTACTACTTGACAATTCAAAAGGAACATTATGACAGAATTATTGATACAATTCTTGATGATGAATCTAAAATAAATGTATTAATCGAAAGACTTTCTGATATGGAACAGGAAGAAAACGTTGTTATATACAATGAAGAAGAACCAATCAAGAGCTTTACTGATGTAAGAGAGGCTCTTAAATATATGAGAGAGTTGCCGGAAGTTGCAATGAATGAAACAGAAATTCACGCAAATCCTGTAACTTTGGTATTACCAAATAAATCACTTCAAATTTCACTAAAGAAATTAATAAGTGAGGCTAAGAAGCTTGTAATAAAGAAGTATACTACATTTGACGAGGCACTTCTTGCTTATTATAATCACGAAGTAACTCTACACGAAAGAATTCTTGTTGAAGTTACAAAGAAGATTAACGGAGTAGAAAAGTCAAAACTTATCGGTACAACTGTCGGTAGAATTATATTCAATAATAATATTCCTCAGCATATCGGTTATATTGACAGATCAAATCCTGAAAATGAATTTGACCTTGAAATCGACTTTGTTGTAGGTAAGAAACAGCTTGGTAAAATTATTGATAAGTGTATCAGAGTTTGCGGTACTTCAGAAACAGCCGAAGTGCTTGATAAGATTAAGGCTACAGGTTATAAGTATTCTACAAGAGGTGCTATAACTGTTGCCGTATCAGATATCGAAGTTCCTGAAAAGAAAAAAGTTATCCTTGCTGACGCTGAAAAGCAAGTCGAAGGAATTATGCAGAAGTATCAGATGGGTCTTCTTACAAATGAAGAACGTTATCAACAGACAATTAAAATTTGGGCAAAGGCTTCATCTGATGTCACAGACGCCATGATGGAACACCTTGGTGAGTTCAATCCAATCTTTATGATGGCTGACTCAGGTGCCCGTGGTAGCGTTAACCAAATTCGTCAGCTTGCAGCTATGCGTGGACTTATGGCGGATACACAGGGTAGAACAGTCGAAATTCCTATCCGTGCTAACTTCCGAGAAGGTCTTAACGTACTTGAATACTTTATTTCATCACACGGTGCGCGTAAAGGTCTTACAGATACGGCTCTTAGAACAGCCGACTCAGGTTATCTTACTCGTCGTCTTGTTGACGTATCACAGGATGTTATCGTTCGTGAAATCGACTGCGGTACTGATGAAGGTGAATGGGTAACTGAAATCACTGACGGTAAAGAAAGTATCGAACCGCTATATGACCGTATCGTCGGCCGTACAGCTATGCAGGATGTTATTCACCCTGAAACAGGCGAAGTTCTTGCAAAGAACGGTGAACTTATAACAGACGTACAGGCTAATAATATTGTTAATGCCGGTATCGAAAAAGTATATATCAGAAGCGTACTTACTTGTAAGTCAAAAATCGGTGTTTGTGCTAAATGTTACGGTACAAACCTTGCTACAGGTGAACTTGTTAATGTCGGTGAGGCAGTTGGTATTATTGCCGCACAGTCAATCGGTGAACCGGGTACACAGCTTACAATGCGTACTTTCCACGCCGGCGGTGTTGCGTCGGGTAGCGATATTACACAGGGTCTTCCTCGTGTCGAGGAACTTTTCGAGGCAAGACGTCCGAAGGGTCTTGCTATAATCTCAGAAATCGGCGGTACAATTACTGTAACAGAATCAAAGCGTAAGAGAGAAGTTACAGTTGCCAATGACCAGACAGGTGAGGCTAAGACTTATACAATTCCATACGGTTCAAGTATTAAAGTTCATGACGGTGATGTTATTGAGGCGGGTGACGAACTTACAATGGGTTCTGTAAATCCTAATGATATTCTTCATATCAGAGGTCCTCATGCCGTTCAGGTTTATATCGCGCGTGAAGTTCAGAGAACATACCGTATGCAGGGTGTTGACATCAACGATAAGCACGTCGAAGTTATCACACGTCAAATGTTGCGTAAGGTTAGAGTTGAAGAGGCAGGCGAAACTGATCTTCTTATCGGTTCACTTGTTGATAAGTTTGAACTTGAAGAGGCAAACGAGAGAGTTAAGGAAAAGGGCGGTACTGAATTTGCAACTGCATCTCCTGTACTTCTTGGTATCACTAAGGCTTCTCTTGCAACCGAATCATTCCTTTCAGCCGCATCATTCCAGGAAACTACAAAGGTTCTTACAGATGCAGCTATTAAGGGTAAGGTTGACCCGCTTCTTGGTCTAAAGGAAAATGTTATCATCGGTAAACTTATTCCTGCCGGTACAGGTATGAGTATGTATAAAGATATTAATATTACTATCGACGGCGAAGAAGTTGACAACGAAGAAATAGAATAAAATAATTATGAACTGCTGTGAATTTTCACAGCAGTTCATTTTGTTTAAAAAAATTATATATAAAACTGATATAAATAGGCTGCTTTTTGTGCAAAAGGAAGAATTAATCATTAAAATGATATAAATTTAACATATAGGCTTGTATATTTTATAAATTTGATGTAAAATATATATAAATGGGCATATACTATGCTCACTCAAAGATAAAAAAATATATATATTTTTTAGGAGGAATTTAAAATGGCAGTTAAAGTTGCGATTAACGGATTCGGACGTATTGGACGTCTTGCATTCAGACAGATGTTCGGCGCAGAGGGTTATGAAGTTGTTGCTATCAACGACCTTACAAGCCCAAAGATGCTTGCTCATCTACTAAAGTATGATTCATCACAAGGTAAGTATGAAAAGGCTGATACAGTTTCAGCAGGTGAAGATTCAATCACAGTTGATGGTAAGGAAATCAAAATCTACGCTTTCCCTGATGCAAATAATTGTCCATGGGGCGAACTTGACGTAGACGTAGTTCTTGAATGCTCAGGTTTCTATACATCAAAAGAAAAGGCTCAGGCTCATATCAATGCCGGTGCTAAGAAAGTTGTTATTTCTGCTCCTGCAGGCAACGACCTACCAACAATCGTTTACAACGTAAACCACGAAACACTAAAGAAGGGCGACAACATCATTTCAGCTGCTTCTTGTACAACAAACTGCTTGGCTCCTATGGCAGACGCACTTAACAAGTACGCTCCAATTCAGTCAGGTATCATGTGCACAATTCACGCTTACACAGGTGACCAAATGACTCTTGACGGTCCTCAAAGAAAGGGTGACCTAAGAAGATCAAGAGCTGCTGCTGTAAACATCGTTCCTAACTCAACAGGTGCTGCAAAGGCTATCGGTCTTGTTATTCCTGAACTAAACGGTAAGCTTATCGGCTCAGCTCAGAGAGTTCCAACTCCAACAGGTTCAACAACAATCCTTACAGCTGTTGTTAAGGGTGACGTTACAGTTGACGGTATCAACGCTGCTATGAAGGCTGCTTCAAACGAATCATTCGGTTACAACACAGATGAAATCGTTTCATCAGATATCGTTGGTATGAGATACGGTTCACTATTCGATTCAACACAAACAATGGTTGCTGAAATCGGTGACGGTCTTTACGAAGTACAAGTTGTTTCATGGTATGATAACGAAAACTCATACACATCACAGATGGTTAGAACAATTAAGTATTTCTCAGAAAATTGCTAATCACAATTTGAACTTTTTTAAACAACTGCCTTTATGGCAGTTGTTTTTTATATTTGAAATTTTCAAAAATTTCGTAGGGGCGATCATAGGTCGCCCTATTATGCTTTAAGTTTGTCAAAAATAGTTTTATCACATACAAAACCTCGTAGCGGAGATCATTGACCGCCACTTTTTTGTCTTTTATATTGACACGAATTAAAATTTAATTTATACTATTGTTATAGTAAAAAAGAAAAAGGGGATAAGTATGAGATTGCCTGAAAAATTTGAGGACAGAATGAAAAAAATGCTCGGAGATGAGTATGATGATTTTATAAAATCAATGGACGAAACTCCGATATTTACGGGAATACGCATAAATACATCAAAAGTCGGTGCAAAAGACGCAGTAATCAAAGAATTTGGTGAACTTCAGAATGTACCTTGGTGCAGCGACGGATTTTATGCGGATAAGTCTAAAATTTCAGGTAATCACCCTTATCACCTTGCGGGACTTTTTTATTTTCAGGAGCCGTCCGCAATGTCAACCGTATCGGCTTTGAATATTGAAAGTGATGATTATGTACTTGATTTGTGTGCCGCACCCGGCGGTAAGGCTACTCAGGCAGGTGCTTTTATCGGCAAAAACGGATTGCTTGTAGCAAATGAAATTGTAAAAAATCGTGCAAATATATTGTCTGACAATATAGACAGATTTGGTTTGACTAATGCAGTAGTCACAAATGAAACACCTCAAAAGCTGGCTGAAAAATATGTGCATTTTTTTGACAAGATTATAGTTGACGCACCGTGCAGCGGTGAGGGAATGTTCAGAAAAGAGCCGCAGGCAGTGGACGAATGGAGTGTTGAACATACGG
>UMFP01036391.1_pt1 | contig 14351 bp, 7 predicted proteins | sample 1965031 | NCBI WGS metagenome assembly UMFP01 (sample SAMEA4836048, study PRJEB28245) | human gut metagenome | biome: gut microbiome; material: fecal sample | place: Denmark | collected 2008
TAGCAAGAGCAGTTCAAATTGCAAATGAAACAATCAAGCATAAGGACGAAATTATTGCTAATCAGAAAAAGAGAATAGAATCATTGGAAGAAACCGAACAGGACTGGAAACTTCTTATGGACACTAAAGGTACTTTTTCAGTAAATGAGATTGCACATTTTATCGGAATTGGTGAGTATAAACTCTTCTCTTATATGAGAAATATTGGATTACTTTTCAAAAATGAAAATGGAGATAATGTTCCATATGAGAATCCAACTAACAAAGGTAAGTTCACTGCTATTCCTGCTATCGCACCTGATGGAACTGCTCATTTGCAGACAAGAATTTATCCTGATGGTATTTCTTACATAACAAAGCTGCTTCGTAAATATGGATATTTGGAGGTGGCATAATGAAATATAAAAAGTTAATAGCATTAAAAGTTGATGATTTCTCATCTTCTATCTTCTTTGAGAACAATTATGGTATGGATGATGATGAAATTTTAGATGTAGATAAAAAATGTTGCGAAAATGATGGATGTACATGTATAGTATTAGAAATAGAGAGCAACTTAATAAAATAAATACATAATGCCTCAAAACATATGTTTAGGGTAGTATTATGTCAAAATAAGGTATATAATGGAAATACAATCAAAAGATTGGATATTTCCGAAGGAGGTAAAAATGAAAATGGCAAAATATGTATTACCTGATCCAAAAGATAGATCAGAAAATGATCCATGTATTATTATGGATACTAAAAAAGTATTGGGACTTTATAACCAAGCACACGAAGATGAAGAAATGCAAAAGGTTATGCCAAAAGTTCAAGACTGGACTATTAAAGAAGCAAAAGATAATGGCTGGGATGACGCAAAATTTGTTGGAAGTCAATGTATTTTAGAAAACAAATTTGGAGAATAGTAATTAGTGGACAGTAATGTGTTGTTACTGTCCATTTTTATATTGTGTTTTATTATCAGAATACAAAAACTTTATCAAAAATCACTTTTACAATCATTACAATGCCACTGTTTAGAATTTCGCCCCATACTAAATATGCCAAATATTGCAGTATGAACTGCTTTGGATGTGGTTGTAATCTTTTTTACATTTGTTGAATTGCAGTATGGACAGTGAATGGTGTTCTCTTCCACCCTACTCTCCTGCACTTGTTCTTGCTGTTTCAAATTAGCCTTGAACTGACTCATTTTTAGTTGGTATTCGATAAGGTCTTTCTTTTTAAGGTCTATCATGGCTTCGAGAAATTGGCGGTCTGAATCGGAAACATTGTCAATGATCTTGAATTCTTCAAAAGTTAATGATGAATCTTCTAATACTCCCTTTTCACAACAAGGGCATATTTTTGTATCCTCTTTTGGTTCAAATAAATAAAAATACCCTTTTGTAAATTCTCTAAATCTTTCATTATTAAAACATAATGAAGTATTCTGTTTAGTTTCATTACAAACTGGACAAAATTTAACATAATCTGTTGGTTGCATAACCATAACCCCTCCTTCTTTATGATAATGTCAGAAGCATTTGTCATATTAAATTATAGCAGAGTTATTGAGGCAGTACAATATAATTCTGAAAATGATAGTTGGACTACATGGTTATCAACACTAAAAAAGGATATTCCAAAAGTTTCAAAAGATGCAAAATTTTTATTTAAAGACCTTGATAGTGGCAAATTAAAAGTAACAGATTGGCAAGGATATTGCAACTCTGTAAAAATGACTGATGAAACCCTCATTTCTTTTTTACAAGATACAAAGTATGGAACAAAAGATTTAGCAAGTTATCAGCAATATCTCAAAGAATCCTCTCAGTCAATGACTCTCTTTCAACGTGCAGGCAAAGCCGCAGGAATAACCCTTAAAGAACTAGGTGCTATTCTCGGTTCTATGGCTGCTATGTGGGCGATTGGAGAAGTAATTTCATTAGCAATTACTGGACTAGATCAACTTGTCAATCATGCAAAAAGAGCATCTGAAGCTGCTGATGAAGCATTTTCTGATACAAATGAAAAAGTGCAAAAAAACGAAGAAAAAGCTAAATCATTAGATGAACTTATTTCTAAATATAAAGAATTAAAATCATCAGAAAATTTAGATGTAGATGGCAGAAAAGAAATAAAAGAAATTCAAAATGATATTGCCGATTTAGTTGGCGTACAAGCATCCAATCTTGATTTGGTAAATGGAAAATTAGACGATGAATTATCTAAATTAAATAAAATATCAAAAAAAGAAGCAAAACGTGCTTATGAAACAGCGACATCTAATTATACTAAGTCCAAGAACGCAACTAAAAAAGCCGCTGGTGATGGTTCATACTTATTTATGGATGGTTATGCGTATGTTGGAAAAAAAGAGAAAAAAGCAGTTGATATCTTACATGATGCAGGATTCACAGATAGTGTAACAATAGGTGGAAATCCATTTAATCAACAAGTATTTGTCCGTGATTCATGGGATGATAAAGACAACAAGCTATTAAAGGGAGCTAAAGAAAAGGCTGATTATTTGCAGTCTATGATAAACACTCTAGAGCAGAATGGTCAAAGAACAACCGATCTGTATGCTGGATTAATTTCTCAAAGAGATAAATATCTGGGATACATAGATAAACAAAAGGCTGCGGCAGATAGTTTAGTAAATTCTTGGATATCATATAGTCAATCTTCTGATAACCTTTCAAAGATCACTGTTGATTCTGTTGATTCGTTTGAAGAGTATCGTAACAAGATGATTGATGAAGCAAAAAATGATGAAAGCATAGGAAAGGCACTGGCAGAGGGAATTTTGTCTGATGAGGATTTAGAAAATGCTATTAATGATTTTATGGCGACATCGACTAAATTTTCTACATGGTATGAAAAATGGATTGGTGAACAAAATTCTACTACAGAGAAAAAATCCAAAACTGATTCACTCAAAGATAGAATCAACGAAGCAAAAAAAGAGCTGAAAGAATACCAAGATTATTACAATGAAGAATCAAAAGCCGCAAAGAAATTAGGTGTTGATTTTTCAAAAACCAAGTATGGAAACATTGATCTGAATGATGATCGTAAATTAGAATGGACTGAGGACAATCTCAAAAAATTCGGGAATAACATTGCATCTTGGTATGACACCAACCCAAATATACAAAAGGAATATGCAACGGTTGATGATTTTGTAAATCATTATCTTGGTTCAACGTCTACTATTGATGCTAGATCAGAACCATTTCATGGTGTAGAAATCGCATTTACACCAATGATGAAAACCAAAAATGGTATGGAATACCTAGATGCTGATACAGTATACACATATATCAATTCTTTGATTGATGAAGCTAACAAAGATGGCAAATTGACTGATGATGAGTTATTCAAACTTGATGCCAAAGGATTAGAAGTTGATGGCAAAAAAATCAAAGGTCTTATAGCCGATATTGGTGATACAGCCATCAAAACTAGCGAATCAATGCATTATCTAGGTAAAGACGGTAGTTTGGAAAAAACGGCTAATGATATTAGTAGAATTGAGGCTCAAATCAAAGCTTATCGTGCGTTGCTTAAAGCTGAAGAAAAGAAAACTTTTAACCAGAAATGGAACACCATTGGCACAGGTGATGGTAAAGACGCACAAGCATTAGCTACAGAAAAAGAAAACTTGCTTGAATTAGCTAAGGCAGGTCGATTGACAGAGGATGCATTTAGCAAATCTTCTATAGCAGAGAGCTTTACAAATGCTGGTATTAGTATCAAAGATGCAACAAACTACCTCAATGAATTTGTCACCAAATCCGATCAGTTAAATGGTATGGATACTGGTATCAATTCTATTGTAGGTGCTTTATCAGAGAAGAAAGAAAATCTCAAGAGCAAGAAAACCAGAGACAAAGGCGTAAGTCCAGACACATTAGCAGGATTTAGTGATGAAGTCAAAGGGTTAGATTCTTGGAAAAATTTTGAAGAAACATTAGGCAATGGATCATCAAAAATGGAAGATTGTAAAAAGGCGGCAAATGAACTTGCTACCGAATGGGTAAGCAGCAATAACTTTTTGGCGCAATTAGACAAAACCAACAAAGATTATTATATTTCAAGCCTTAAAACAATCGGTGTGAAAAATGCCGAGAAAGTGGTTACAAATGCTTTAGCGAATAAACACAAGTTGTTAGCTGTACAAAAGAAATTTGCAACAGAAACTGGCGATGATCTTTCCAGACAAACAAAAGACGAAGCCGATAAATTTGCAGAGGAAAATGGTTATGCAGAAAATCTAAAATATGGTCTGTATGATCTAGCTTTGCAAAAACAATTGACTAATGGATCAAAATTGAGTTTTGACGATGATATTAATGCGATCATTGATTTAGTTGATGCTGCTGGAAGTGGAAGTGCTGCATTACGAGCATTATCCTCTTCAAAGTATGCTTTTGAGCAAGGTAAATCGAATGGTCTTCCGCAAGAAGTAGTACAAGCACAGATGGCGCAGGCACAAAAAGAAGTTGATGCTGCACGCAAGAAGTTAGATAAAAAGTCTAAGAATCCTACAAAAGTCAAATTAGACTACGATAGCTTATTATCTAAAAACAACAATTCCAAAGGCTCAAGCAAAGGCAAAAATTCTTCATCCAAGCAAACTATCGACTGGATCGAGCGTGCTCTGAACAGGGTATCTTCTACTCTTGATCTCATCAAGGCTAAAGCTGAAAACCTATTTGGCACTAACAGTCTGAAAACGCTGCAAAAACAAGAAGCAAGTCTGAAATCTCAGTATAATATTCTTAAAAAGCAATATGCTTATCAGAATAAGGCTGAGAAAAAGTATCTTGCTAAAGCGAATAGCGTTAAGTTATCCTCTAGTTTGAAGAAAGCAGTACAGAATGGTCGTATTTCCGGTAGTCTTAAACAACTTATTGCTACTTATGGTGAAAAGACGGTAACTAGAATACAAAAATATCAGGATTATTGGGACAAGTCACAAGATCAAAAGAAAAGCAAAGAAGAGACACGTAAGGCAATGCGTGAGAATCTTTCGGATCGTTATCAGTTACATATTGACGATGCGGATGCTCGCAAGTCTCGTAACGAAGCTGATCTTGAGAATCTGACAACAGCAAAATCAAAAGAAAAGGTCTTAAAGGATACTCTTAAACACATTGCAACTAGCTATGATTACCAGATTAAACAGGCTAAGTTGGAGAACAATGATGTAAATGTAGCCGAACTTAAAGCACAGAAGAAGAAAGAGCAGCGTGAAACGGAAGTTCAGATTTTGCAGAATTATGCTGATGAATATGAAGCAACCGTAAGCTTATACGAAGCTCAGTCCTCTTCTACTACTAATCTGACTAAGAAGAATTCTTTATTGTCAAAATCAATACCTGTACTGAAAAATCAGTATGACAAGCTGATTGCTATTGCTAAAAAAGAGGGTAACATTACCGAACAGAAGCGTTTACAGAACGAATATCAGGATAAGCTGAATGAAAAGCTGAAAGCACAGTTTGATAATGTCGTGGCTGAATATGAATATCAGCAAACAGGATATCAGCAACGTACTGATTCTATCAACAACGCCGTGTCATTGTCTGAAGCTAAAGGGCATTATGCTGGCAAAGCATTTTATCAGAATCTTCAGAACTCACAGAAATACAGTTTGAAGAGTCTCGAAGCAGAACGTAATAGCATTATCAAGAAAAGACAGGAAGCCATTGCAAACGGTCTCAAGCTTGATAGCGAGCAGTATCGTGAAATGACGAAACAGATCTGGACAGCAGATCGTAATATCGAGCAGATGAACACCGATATTGCTAACACAGCTAAACAGATACGTGAAGCTAAGTATGCACTGGATGAATTTACGCAGACTCGTATCGACGAACGTAATAATGAAGCCGAGTTTTACAAGACCATCATGGGCTATAAGGACTCATTTGACAAGAACGGTAACATTACTGGAGAGGGTCTTGGTACACTGACATCTGATGTATTTGAGATTCAAAATAATATGGCTAAGGTTGATGAGTATAAGAAATCTTTGGCTGATTTGGATGCACAGTATAAACGTGGAGATATGGGTTATGAGGAATTTATTACGAAGAATCAGTCTCTCACTGAAAGTATGCGTGATGCCGAATCGCAGGTATATTCTCTCAAGGACGCTATTAAATCGCTTATCGAGGATGGACTTAACAAACAGCTTGATGCATTGAATGAACTGATTGAGAAATACAAGAAGACTCTTGACAGTGCAAAAGATCTCCGTGAGTACAATAAGAATATTGCCGAGCAGACAAAGAATATCACTACTATTCAGAAACAGCTTGCTGCACTGAATGGCGATACGTCCGAAGAGGGTCGTGCAAGAATTCAGAAGTTACAGGTATCTCTTAAAGATGCAAAGGAACAGCTTGAAGATATAGAATACGATAAGCGTATGTCTGATATCGAGAACATCTTGACTGATTTAACAGATGATTTCCAAGACTTTATTGACGATCAGATGGATCATATTGACGATCTTGTTGACAAGATCATCACGGCAATTACTGTCAACTCCGGCGTAAGCGGTGAGAAAATTATTGAGTTGGCAAAACAGCTGGGATTTACTCTCTCTGATTCGTTGCTGAACTTCATTAAGAACAGCAATAACACAACGGATAAGGATGCTAATGCCGAGACTGATAAGAAGTCTCAGGAAGATTCCAAAGATGCTATCAAACAAGTGACAGATTTCGCAAAGCAACAGCTTAAAGAAAATAATTCTGTTGCCGAGGGTACTGTACAGGCTAATCATAAAAAAGCAGAGGAAGCTAAAAAGAATTCTGGATCATCAACGAAGGGTTCATACAATTTTATTAATGGTGGTATCGCTACCAAGATTAATCAAGGTGACGGTAAAGTATCTTACAACGACATTGGTAAAAAGGGAACTCTGAAGAAAGGTGCAACGTATTACGATTATGCATTAGCCGGTGGTGTCAAAAAAGGTGATAAGGGTCATACGACAAAAGCCGCACATGCGGTTACTATCGCCGCAATTGACCAAAATGGAAATGCTAAATTAAAGAGTGCGACAAAAGCATTGAACGGTGTATGGATTCCTAAAAGCAAACTCAAGTATCTACAGGGATTCTCTCAGGGTGGACGTGTCGGAGATTTACAGAACATTGTACGTATGAACGGTGATGATGGGGTTACGATCAACACTCTCAAAAAGGGTGAAGAAGTGTTGACTCCATATAATGCTGATTTGTTTGACCAGTTCGTAGACTTCTTGCCTGACCTTGTAGACTACAATAATAATTTGGTTGATATGCTTCGACCAACTAATGTGCCAGCTACTAAGGTACGTACAGGAGACTTGACACTCAATATTGACAATATCGAACTTCCTAATGTTACAGATCCGAAAGAATTTTCTGCCGGACTTATTGCGGCAATGCAACAGGACAAGAAATTGCAGAGATTTTGGGGAGATGCAACAGCCGGTAGCTTAAATAACAATATGAGTGGAATTTATAAGTATTAAGATTGTGGAGGGCGGTTTCGTGCCGCTCTCCTATCTAAAGGAGCTAAAATGGACGAAAAAATAGAAGTATATATACATGAGATTGAAAGATTGACCGCTGAGAATGAGCGGCTTCGGAACATAGATCAGATGAATAATGAATCTCTTGGTGACAAGTATCGTGAAGAAATGGAACAGGTTATTAGGGATTTGCGAATTGAAAAATTGGAATATCAGCGACTAAACAAAGAAATTGCAGAAGATTTAGTAAAAACAAGACAAGAACTAAGCAAAATTACGAAAAAGAAACGATTGTTTCATCGTAAATAAAAATAATAAAAAATGGAGGTGATCGTGCTGTGTACGCAACAAATTTTGAGTTCAATGGTGTTCAGGCGATAGATATGGGTTTAATCATGGGTGAATTCGATTCAAACACTCAAGATGGAGAAATTGGATGTAAGGTTACATTTAATACTTCAAAACCTATAAACAATAATGAATGGAATATCCATGGATCTCATTATGAAGAACCATTAATAATAGAGTGGTCATGCTTAAAGAATGTATACGAAAATCTAGGTCAGGAAGAGTTAGAAATTACACCAGCGGAACAAGCTTTCTTCCACCGTTGGCTAGAATGCCCAGGGAGATATCAGTATTTGCGATTTTTTCAAGATGGCTATGAAGATATTTATTATTATTGTACCATCTCGATCACATGGATTAGGGTGTTAGGTAAAATTATGGGATTGAAATTAACTGCTACATGCAATGCTCCATATGGATATTCTGAAGTACAGTTTATCAACAAAGAGAATATTGGTACTGGTGATACATTCACATTGTATAGTGATTCGGATGATATTGGCGCACAAGTGTTTGATTCTATTGAGATTCAGGCATTAGGCGATGGAGCTGTTAATATCACTAATGATCTTGACATTGAATATTCTATGCATAATATAGCTATGAATATTGACAATTGTAAAACAAATGAGGTTATATTAATAAACGGCAAAACAAAGCAGATTACAACGGATAGAACAGATCATGATGATTTGGCTGATGATTACAACTACTACCCTATTCGACTGGTTAATTATGACAATCTTGTATCCCCGACTCTAGATGGTTATTCCGGCACAATTTCCCAAAACAGAACAAATACATACACAAATCATGGTGTGCCTTGCAATATAAATCTTTCATATAGATCAATTAGATGGGCGGTGATATAAAATGAATCAACATACTTATGATGCAATTAAATTCAAATTTAGGAGAAATAGAGATGACTCGCTTGAAACTCCGAAAATCTTTCTAGTAACACGATCATTAAAGAAGATTGGTGAAATTTATCCGGTCAATAATTTGAATCTGCCGCTTGTATTTAATGAGGCAAATACAGCTACGTTTACAATTTATAAAGAAAATGATTCGATTGTAATGCCATTATTTGACAAAATAAAGAACTTGTCTGTGATCTTGATCGAAGGAGTTGGTTATTTCCAGATATCACTTCCTACAAAAGAAACTGATTGTGTCCAAAAAGATATAACAGCAACGGCGTTGCAGGAATCGGAGTTAAGTCAGACAAATATTACTATTGAGGTTAATACTGATGACGATTTAGAAGTGCAAAAATATATGCCAACTACATTTTATAATCCGTCGATACCGGCACAAAGTTTATTAAACAGAGTTATCTCTGACGCCGCACCGCATTATAAAATCGGACACGTTGATGATAGCTTGTGGGATATACAGCAAGAGTTTTCAGCTTCGGACGAGGATGTATGGAGTTTCTTTACTAAAATTGCAGATGAAATTGGATGCATATTTATTTGCGACCCATTTTCTCGTACTATTAATGTATTTGACATGCAGTATCATTGCACTAACGTTGAATACCATGACAAAAAAGATGATGATGGTAATTTTGTCAATGAACATAATAAGAGACATATTATTGATGGTGTATGTACGATTTGTGGTGCGAAAGCAGAGGAAGGATATGGTCTCAACTCTTCTACTTTTGTAGATACAACAAATCTTGCATCTGAAATGCAGGACTCCATTGAGACGGATAAAATTAAGAATTGTTTTAAGATTACCGGTGGTGACGATATTGTTAATAATATGATTCGGCAGCGCATTATTGGAAATACAAATAGAATTTGGTGCATGAGTCAAGATCAAATTGAAGAAATGAGTGAGCCGCTGCAAAAGAAATGGACAGAATATCAGGCACTTCTTGCTGAATATCAAGATGATTTTGCTATGCTGTGGAATCGATGGAATAAATATACCGATGAGATTATGTATTGGCAGTCAGGTCGTTCTCCTATCATAGAGGGAATCCCCGGCACGGAAGATGCAGCAGGGTACTGTAAAAAGATATACAATGATTTAATATCTCAAATCACCTATGGATGTGTGCGCAGCAAGAATACGACATTGCAAAAATTATCTAAAGATATCTTGGATTATGCTACTCTCCTGTGTCCAACAGGTTATGCTGTAAAATGGCAACAAGATGCAAATGCTAATGATAAAGTGCGCATTATAGAACAAGAGAATAATGCTCCGATTACAAAATGGGGTGGATATTTGTATGTATATTTGAAAAACTATCCAGATCCCGAAGATGAATCAAAAGATAAATATTTCTATAAGCCAGAAACAGAATGGATTCTGTCAGTTCGATGCGGTGATGATAGTTTCAAATATATAACAGTAGATGGGCAAAAGGTTTTTAGCAATGAGTATTATGAATATTTGAAGCGTATGATGGATATTCAGTTGGCTAATCTTGATATCACATTCGACCCAAAATACTACGATGATCCCAAAGAAGAAGCGAAGCATCTAAATGATAGTGATTATTATAAAAATTATTATGCCGGCTATTGTCCACATTGCCATTCGCATACGGTAGTTCAAGGCAGATGCACTGCATGTGACAGCACTGATGTGCAAGAAGGATATTCTATCAATCGTTTATCAGGCATCAGAGATGGGTATAGACAAGTTACCGTGTTATTGGGTGAGCTAGACAGTACGGTTAATGATAGCAATTTATTCTATCAGCTCGTTGTTGACAATGAACCAGATAAGATATCTCCTAAAATGATGTTTGAAACACTTACGGCTAAATATTCTGTGATGGCTGATTATATAGATGAATTGATCAAAAATTACACCGATAAAGTTGACGCCCTAAAGGTTGAACAGAATCATGCTCAATTGGGGATTACAACAATCAACGGTATTTGTAATTTTAAGAATTATCTTGGAGACGATTTATATTATGAGTTCTTGTCTTTCAAGCGTGAGCAGGTGTATAGTAATGATAATTTCACATCAGAAACCATTGACGAAGCCACTCTTATGCAAAATGTAGAGGAGTTGATCCGTGATGCAAAAGAAGAGGCGGCGAAGGCTTGTCAATTTGAACATACGATTACTATGTCGTTGAGCAACTTGATGTCATTAATTCAATACACCGATGTGTATGATGCGTTTGCTCTTGGAAATTATTTTCGGATTCGTATAGACGGTAAAGATATTAAACTTCGTATTATATCAATGAGTATAGATTTTGAAAATATTGAGTCATGTGAAATTACTTTTGCTGATGCATCTATAGTTACAAATGAAGCAAGTAAAATTGGCAGCACGATCAAACAAGCGGCAAGTTTGGCTACATCATACGAAACAGCAAAAAAGCAAATTGATAAGAATACATCCATTTCTACGGCATTTAATAAAATGTTGGATGAAGGATTATCAATGACACAAACTCACATTATGAGTACGAATAATGCCGAAGTTTTATTTGACAATTGTGGATTACTCGGCAGACAGTTTAATACCGATACAAACAATTACGAACCATCTCAGACAAGGTTAAATGGGCGTGGACTGTTATTTACGAACGATAATTGGAAAACTCCAAATATAGCAATTGGAGAAATTGTTTGGAATGGCAAACAGATTACAGGTATTATTGCCAAAAATCTGATAGGTGAAATGATTATTGGAAATAATTTAGAAATCTCCAATCAGTCCGGCAGTTATACAATCACCAATGATGGATTTAAGATGACTCAAGGAACGAAATATATAGAGATGAATCCATCTAAACCATACTTTAAATTGAATAATGGGTCGGAAACTCTATTTGATTTTAACGGCGATGGCAATGGTAATTTGACTTTTGGATCTAGTGTAAAGCTGAACTGGGCAAATATAGAAGATACTCCTACTTTTATTGACGAAGATGCCGTAACTGAAATCACGAGAAACACCATTACTACTGAGACATTAACTGCAAATAATTTAACTGCTGGTAGTTTGGTAACTAAATCTAATGAATATAAGACAACAATTAAATCTGGTATTACTAATATTGAATGTTTATTGCCAAATTATGTTCCACATTCGATTAATAATTATGATGATATACAAGAAATAGTAGATGATGAAAGTTTTGGACTAGAAATTCAAGCACAAAAAGAACATTTTGTTAGTGATAACACTGACATACGTTATCGTTCAAAATTTACTCCAAGTACAATTTTATTATACAAATCGACATCATATATGACTGGACGTCATTGGACTGCATATCAAACAACATATATAAATTATGACGGTACATATGTTAAGTCATATGAAGATAATCCTAGCACGACAGGAAGCTTACAATATATTGGTGATACAAATTTATTAGCCGATGGTACTTACGTAAAGTCAGATATTGTAGCTACAAGAGGGAACATAGTTGCAAATGGTACAATACAAGGTTCATCTCCATCATATTCATGCACTATTGCATCTGGACTTACTTTAGATAATACATATACCAATAAAATTAAAAAAGTTTTGGATGCCGTGGTTGTTTCTCTAAAATTAAATGGAACAATTGATGCAAATACATGGGTCACTGTTGCAACTCTACCAAAACAATGCACGCCTATGTTTAATATTCCATTGTTATCTATAATCACAGATGCACCCGCATCTAATCGTTGTGATATGAGAATTATAGGATTTAATACGAATGATGAAGGTATTGTAAGCAAACAAGCTGGAGAAATACAGGTATTTCAACATGGAGATACAAAACCAACAAAGTTACATATTAATTTAACATATCCAATAAACTAAGAAAGGAAGTGAAATAAGTGATTACACATGAGATAGATCTTAATGTTGGACAACCAAACAATAAACAATTGATCCATATCAATCAGGGCGAATATGATTCCGTGCAGATCATGGCTCATATTTGGAATAAAAATAAACCATATACTATTGATGCAGATAAGATTCGCATTGAGGGAAAATTATCTAGCGGAGCACTTCTTTTTGATGGAGACTCTGCTATTCAGATCGTGAAGGAGAACGATACTACTGTTTCATTTATTCTTACAAAGCCGATTGCGGCAAGTGTCGGTTCTTTTAATTTTTCACTTCTTTTCTATAAAGGTAGTGATGTATTAAAGAAGACTTTCCCATTTACAATTCGTGTAAGTGGAAACCCGGCAAATAATGTTAAATCCGATGCCGTACTAGATGGCGTGATCAAAAAATTAGAACAGCAGGAACAGGAATATAACCAGCTTGCCACTGTTGCTAAGACTGGTGATTATAATGACTTAATTAACAAGCCGTCTGGATTAACCGTAACGACCAATTTGTTTAAGCCAACGTTTTCAGCTTTGATTTCCGGAACAAAATATAAGATATTATTAAATTCTGACAATACCATGGATGTGCGGAATAATGGTGCCGATTTCACAATGATAAAAATTGGAGAAGCCAATGTAAAGAAAGGAATTACGTATAAAGTTATTTGCTATGCCCCAGATTATGAGAATCTTAACAATACTGTATTGTCTATCGGCGGCACTAACGTAGGAGCGCAGGATTATTATGAATATATTCCAAAAGCCGACGGTATTATTGATATCTCAATTGGTGTCACATCAGGAAATGTAGGGACTTATACAATTTATCCTATGGTTACTCCTAATTTAGCTGCAACTATTGATGACTATGTTCCATATACCGGATTGTATAATGAGATTAACTGGGATGTGTCTGATTTAAGCCGTGGTATCTTTCAATATCCAATGATAACCCTACATGATGGGAATAAACAAGGAATTATAACATACGACGGAACTAAGAAATCTATGACGCTTGAGTATTTTACTTCAGGCGGAGGTGGAAGTGCTGGAGGTACAGCGGATTTAATTTGTGGGGATTTAGTAGCAGGTGCAACAAAACTTTCTAATCTGACAGTCGGGAATTGGCTCCCAAAAGGGAAATCAGATATTGTACTCAAGAGATACGATATGAATGATGAGGGCGAAACGTATATCACTGATACTATTTCGCTGTATGATTTTTACACCAACACATCTAAAAAATTTGATGATCTAGATCGTTCTATAGAAAATTTATATGAAGACACTGGGCTTTATCTACGTAAAGCTGGGGATTCAATGACTGGTGCGTTGCGAATTTATGTCGATAAGATTCAAGGTAGTGCGGCTACCGGAGATGATCCTATTGTATTTGCAATTACTCCTGAGCAAAATGTTTCGTTATTCACGGTCTCAAAAAAGATGATGACACGTAATGGTAGTACGGTATTTTCAAATTATCAGAGTTCGTCCAATACAACACATATAAACACATCCAAAATTAAATTTTGGAAATCTCTTTTTGCAGCAGGAAGTAATACGGATGAAATCACTCTTACTCTTCCATCAAAAACAGGTTCTTTAGCATTAGTAGAAGATCTTCCTTCGAATTACTTTGATACGGATTC
>UMFP01063894.1_pt1 | contig 14290 bp, 9 predicted proteins | sample 1965031 | NCBI WGS metagenome assembly UMFP01 (sample SAMEA4836048, study PRJEB28245) | human gut metagenome | biome: gut microbiome; material: fecal sample | place: Denmark | collected 2008
GTGAATCTGTCAGCCAGCAATGAGATGGTCGGAAAGGACAGCTACCGCAGAGATCTTGTTTCCGGACAGTCTGCACGTCTGGTGTGCGGATATGTATATGCAAATGCAGGAGAAGGTGAGTCCACACAGGATCTGGTCTTTGGCGGTCAGAATATGATCGCAGAGAATGGAGTGATCCTTGCGGAAGGAAAACGTTTCCACAATGGTATTGTATGCAGTGAGATTGATGTGCAGAGGCTGAACGATGAGAGAAGAAGACTGACTACTTATCAGCCGGCTGACGACAGTGATCATATTAAAGTGAGCTTCCATCTGAATGTGGAAGAGACAAAACTGACCAGAAAATATTCACAGTATCCTTTTGTACCTTCACGAAAAGAAGAAAGGGATATGCGCTGTGATGAAATCCTGAATATTCAGGCAATGGGACTTAAGAAACGTATGGATCATATCCATTGTCATAAGGCAACAGTGGGACTTTCCGGAGGTCTGGATTCCACACTGGCACTGCTTGTGATCGCAAGAGCCTTTGACCTTTCCGGTGCGGACAGAAAGGATATCCACTGTATTACCATGCCATGCTTTGGAACTACAGACAGAACTTATCAGAATGCCTGCAAATTAAGTCAGTGTCTGGGTGCGACTTTAAGTGAGATCAATATCAAAGAAGCAGTAAATATACATTTCAGGGATATTGCTCATGATCCGTCTGTGCATGATGTGACTTATGAGAACAGCCAGGCAAGAGAGAGAACGCAGATCCTGATGGACAGTGCAAATCAGGATGGCTCGATTCTGGTGGGAACAGGAGATCTGTCTGAGCTGGCTCTGGGATGGGCAACCTACAATGGTGACCATATGTCCATGTACGGCGTGAATGCTTCAGTGCCGAAAACTCTGGTGCGTCATCTTGTACGTTATTATGCGGACACCTGCAAAGATGAGAAGCTGACAGAGGTTCTTCTTGATATTCTGGATACACCGGTAAGTCCGGAACTTCTGCCGCCTAAGGATGGCAAGATCGCACAGAAGACAGAAGATTTGGTGGGACCTTATGAACTTCACGATTTCTATCTGTACTATATGCTTCGTGCAGGATTTGAACCGGAGAAAATTTACAGGCTGGCATGTGAGACTTTTGAAGGAATGTATGATAAGGAGACAATCTTCAAATGGCTGAAAACCTTCTATTGGAGATTTTTTGCACAGCAGTTTAAACGTTCCTGTCTTCCGGATGGCCCGAAGGTGGGAAGCGTTGCGGTTTCACCGAGAGGTGATCTGAGAATGCCAAGTGATGCAAGTGCAGGGGTATGGCTGGAGCAGCTTGAAAATATGGATATTTAGAATCGCATAGCGGAGTGGAGGATTTTATCCGCGTGATTTTACATGGCGAAGCGGAGAACGATCAGTTGTTCTCCGCTTTTTTCAGTGCTGTTTCAATTGCATTCAAAAGAATCATGGAAGTATACTTCTGATCTTCGGAATATTGGATGTTTTCCAGCGACTGGGAGGTATAGATCTGGCTGGCCAGTGATTCCAGAGCCGGTTCCATGAGAGGAAACATGGCTGCGGTGCTTTCGCTTAAATTTACCAGACGGATGGAAGTTACCCTGTCAGAGTCAACAGTTACTTCCAGGTCAAAGGTGTTTTCATTCAGGTCGATGGAGGAAGTATAAATTCCCGGTTTGTACAGGCTTTTGGCATCGGCTGAGGCACTTTTTTTCTGACCGGATCCAAACATGAAAAAAAGTACAATAGCCAGGATGACAGCAAGAAGGAGAAAGATGCCGGTGTATATAACTTCCTTCATATGTAGGACTATGATTTTTGTTTTTGCACTCATGGTACACGCCTCCTGGATGGTTTTGTATATTCTATTACAGAAGTGATTAAATTATGATATACTGAAACAACGAATGTGAGTAACCGACAGTAAGGAGAGAAGAATGTCATTACAGTTTATTATCGGCAGTTCCGGTGCCGGAAAGTCTTATTTTGCATATGAGAGAGTAATCCGGGAGTCCATGGAACATCCGGAGAGAAATTACTATATTATTGTTCCGGAGCAGTTTACCATGCAGACACAGAAGACGCTGGTGGAAATGCATCCGGGAAAAGGAATCCTGAATATTGACATCCTGAGCTTTGAACGTCTTGCGTACCGTGTATTTGAAGAAACCGGCGGAGATAACAGAAAGGTTCTGGAAGATACGGGAAAAAGCATGGTGCTGCAGAAAATGGTGCAGCAGCACAGAAAGGAACTTGCCTATCTGGGAAGTCAGATGAATAAGCCGGGATATCTGGATGAGGTGAAGTCTCTGGTTTCAGAATTTATGCAGTATGATATCAGAGAAGAGAATCTGGCAGAAATGAAAGAGAAGGCCAAAGATCAGCCGTTACTTGAAATGAAGCTTAAGGATGTGGGAATCCTTTATCAGTCATTCAGGGAATTCCTGAAGGGGCATTATATGACAGGGGAAGAGGTGATGGATGTCCTGCTTAAACAGCTTCCTTTTTCCGAAAAACTTAAGGGAGCGGAATTTCTCTTTGATGGATTTACCGGATTCACGCCAATTCAGGTCAATGTGCTCAGGGAACTTCTGGTCATTGCTGACCGCATAAGTGTTACTGTGACTATGGACGAACGGGAGGATGCTTTTTCTCCGGGAAAACCTTATCAGCTTTTCTTTATGAGCAAGCAGATGATACGGACACTTGCAGGGCTGACCAGAGATCTGGAGGATCCAGTGTATCTGAAACCATCCGGACAGTCCCGGTTTGCACAGGCACCTGCCTTACAGTTCCTGGAGAAAAATATCTTCCGCTACAGAAAGGGCGTGTATGCCGAAGAACAGCAGGAGATAAAAATATTTACTGCGCCCTCCCCCCTGGAAGAAATGCGGGAGGCTGCCAGAAGGATGTCAGAACTTGTGCGTACCTGCGGATACCGCTATGGTGAGATTGCAGTGATCACAGGAAATCTGGAAGAATATGCAAGACTTGCAGCACAGGTATTTGAGGAGGCAGATATTCCATATTTTATTGACGAGAAGCACTCGGTAATGATGAATCCTTTTGTGGAGTATCTGCGCGCTGCCATGGAGATGGCGGTACAGGGATTTCCTTATGAGAGTGTTTTCCGTTATCTCAGATGCGGGATGTCAGAAGTTACCAGAGAACAGGCTGATAAGCTGGAGAATTACGTGCTGGCGCTGGGAATCCGGGGATATAAGAAATGGTCTGAAAAATGGGTTCGTGTGTACAGAGGAATGGAAGCGGAGAAGATACAGGAACTGAATGAGATCAGAGAAATCTTTGCGGAAGAAGTAAGGGAACTTGCACAGGGATTTGGTTCCGGGAAGAAGACAGTGGAAGAGTACTGCCGGATTCTCTATGAGTTTATCCAAAAAAGCAATGTCTGGCAGAAACTGAAACGACAGGAGCGAAGGTTTAAAGAGTCAGGCGATAAAGCAATGGAAAAAGAATATAACCAGATTTATGGAATTGTGATGGACCTGCTGGATAAGATGGTTGAGATTCTTGGCGAAGAAACGGTAAACAGACAGGAGTTCCGACAGCTTCTGGAATCAGGACTTTCTCAGGCAAAAGTAGCGCTGATTCCGCCGAGCATAGATCAGGTAATGGTGGGTGATATGGAACGATCCCGCTTAAAGGAGATTAAGGCGTTGTTCTTTGTTGGCGTGAATGAGGGAAATATCCCAAAGAGCACACAGACAGGCGGAATCTTATCAGAGCTTGACAGGGATTTCTTCCAGGAGCAGGGAGTGGAACTGGCACCGGGGCCTAAAGAACTGATGAATATGCAGAGGTTTTATCTGTATCTGAATATGACGAAACCGGGAGAAAAGCTGATCCTCTCCTATAGTGATACCAATGCAAAAGGAGAAGGCATAAGCCCGGCATATCTGATCGGGAGTATACGCAGTCTGTATCCGAAGCTGGAAATTGAAAATTCTTATTGTTATCCGGAAAATCCGGAAGCTGGGATTGATCTGTTTCTGGAGAAGCTGGTACAGGAGACAGAGAAAGAACATGAGGATATTCTGGAGCAGGCAGATGAGACGGATGCAATGTTTGGAGAGCTTTATAGCTGGTATCTGCGGAATCCGGAATACAGAAGCAGAGTACAGAAGCTGGTACAGTCGGCTTTTGCCGGAAAACCAGAGGACATTATCAGCCAGAGTGTGGCGAAGGCATTATACGGAGAGGTTTCACCTTACAGTGCTACCAGACTGGAACGTTTTGCAGCCTGTGCATTTGCACATTTCCTTCAGTATGGAATGAAACTTACCGAGCGTGTGGAATATGAGTTTAAACCTATGGATATGGGAAATGTTATGCATGAAGCACTGGAAAGCTTTGCAGAAGAAGTGCGAAAAAGAGGCATGAAATGGACAGAGCTGACAGAACAGGAACGGAATGAGATTGCGGACCGGTGCCTGGATAATATTGTGGCAGATTATGGAAACACGGTGCTCAAAAGCAGTGCCAGAAATGAATATATGATCGAGAGAACAAGGAGAATCCTCAGAAGGACGGTATGGGCACTTCAGAAACAGTTGGAACAGGGAGAATTTCAGCCGGAAGGCTTTGAGGTAACCTTCGGGGGAGGGCGGATTGACAGAGTAGATATTATGGAAGATCAGAATAAGGTGTATGTGAAGGTGATTGATTATAAAACCGGAAATACATCCTTTGACCTGGTTTATCTGTATCATGGCCTGCAGTTACAGCTGATGATCTATCTGGATGGTGCTCTGCGTGTAGAGCAGAAGAAATATCCGGATAAGGAGATTATTCCTGCGGGAGTTTTTTATTACAATATCAAGGATCCTATGATCCAGGAGAAGATAGATGCGGATGTGGAAGCAGTCAGTGCAGGTCTTATGAAAGAACTGAAGATGAATGGACTGGTTCAGGCAGATCCGGAGCTTGTGTACAGGATGGACAGCAGTCTTGGCTCCATTCCTGTCGCATTTAATAAGGACGGAAGCTTTCGCAAAAATTCTTCTGTGGCAGACAGAACACAGTTCGCAGTGCTTGGACGGTATGTAAGGACGAAGATTGAGAAGATAAGAAGTTCTATTCTGGAGGGAGATGCAGAGGTTTCTCCCTATGAGCTCGGAAAAAAGAATGCGTGTACTTATTGTCCGTATATGACGGTATGCGGATTTGACCGCAGGCTGTCAGGATATGAATTCCGCAGACTGAAAAACTTCTCTGATGAGGAATTATGGAAAGCATTTGACAGGGAGGCAGAATAAGATGGGTGTACAGTGGACAAAGGAGCAGCAGGAGGTTATACGGCTGCGGGACAGAAATATTCTGGTCAGTGCGGCAGCCGGGTCCGGAAAAACGGCAGTACTGGTAGAACGTATCCTGAGTAAGATAACAGATAAAGAACACCCTGTGGATATTGACAGACTGCTGATCATGACATTTACAAGAGCGGCAGCAGGTGAAATGAAAGAGAGGATCTCGGCAGCTATTGAAAAAGCACTCTGTGAGGATCCCGATAATGAGCATCTGCAGAGACAGACAACCCTGCTTCATACTGCACAGATTACAACTATTGATGGTTTCTGTGCCTATATTATCCGGAATTACTTTCATCTGATTGGACTGGATCCGGGATATCGGACGGCAGATGAGGGGGAGCTGAAGCTTCTGCGAGGAGATGTTGTGAAAGCACTGCTTGAAGAATATTATGCCAAAAAAGATGAAAAGTTTCAGAAATTCGTGGAATGCTTTGCAACAGGAAAGTCAGATGAAAATCTGGGAAACCTGATACAGAAATTATATGAAATGGCTATGAGCAATCCTTTTCCGCAGGAATGGCTGTCCGGGTGTATGGATGATTACAGGATTGATTCCCTGGAAGAGTTAAGAGAGACTGAGTGGATGAGGATGCTCTGGGATGCAGTGAAGGATGAACTGCAGGAAGCGAAGCTTCTGGTGCAGGAGGCTCGAAGAATCTGCGCAGAGCCGGATGGTCCGTATCTGTATGATGAGGCACTGAGCAGTGATCTGCTTCTTATAAGAAGTCTGCAGGAACTGGCAGAGAAAAGAGATTATAATGGAACTGCAGAAATACTTATGAAACCCTCATTTGCCCGGCTGAGTACAAAGAAGGCTGCGGATGTAGATGAACAGAAGAAGCAGAGAGTGAAAGATCTCCGGGATGAGGAAAAGGGGATTCTGAAGGAACTGGGGCAGCGATATTTCCAGAGTGCAGAGAAAGAACTTCTGGAAGTGATCAGATATATCAGAGGCCCAATAGAGATGTTAGTTGAGTTGACGGCACGATTTAAAAAACAGTTCGGAGAGGCGAAGAGAGAAAAGAATATTCTGGATTTTACGGATATGGAACATTTTGCCCTGCAGATACTGATGACGAAAGAAGGGGAAGAAATCCATATGTCTCAGGCTGCGAGAGAGCTCTCCGCAAAGTATGATGAAGTCCTGGTGGATGAATATCAGGACAGTAACTTAGTGCAGGAGCTTCTGACAACAGCAGTATCCGGGTGGATCAATCAGAAGAAAAATATCTTCATGGTAGGAGATGTAAAGCAGAGTATCTATCGTTTCCGTCTGGCAAGGCCGGAGCTTTTCATGGAAAAATATAAAAGTTATTCCACAGAAGAAGCACAGGAGCAGAGAATTGACCTGCACAAAAATTTCCGGAGCAGGGAACAGGTTCTGGAGAGTGTAAACTTTATTTTCCGACAGATTATGGGGGAAGACCTGGGAGGGATTACCTATGACAAAGATGCAGCCCTTTATCCCGGAGCTTCTTTTCCGGAAGGAGAGTCAGAGGAATTTGTAAAGACAGAGGTTCTTCTGGTCGAGAGAGACGGAGAAGAACTGTCTGATGTACAGGACTATGAAGACGCAGGTGCATCGGGAAACCGCAGGGAAATGGAAAATCAGACCGGGCAGGAACTGGAGGCACTGGCCATTGCACAGAGAATTAAAGAAATTGTGGGAAAAGAACAGATCGTAGATAAAGAGAAGAAGGAATACCGGTCTGTGGAATACGGGGATATTGTAATCCTGCTGCGCACTGCCTATGGATGGGCAGAAACATTCAGGGAAGTGCTGGCATCTCAGGGGATTCCCGTATATTGTACATCAAGAACCGGATATTTCTCTGCAACCGAGATTGTGACTGTATTGAATTATCTGAAGGTGTGTGACAATCCGCTGCAGGATATTCCGCTTATGGGAGTGCTTCGTTCACCAATCGTCGGATGCACTTCACAGGAACTGGCAGAGCTTAGAATACAGTATCCTGATGGTCTGCTCTATGAGAGTGTTTCGGCATATGCAGGAGAAAATGAAATCCCGGAAAAAGAACTGGATTCGGATAAGCTGAAATCTGAATTGTTAAACAGTAATCTGCGAACAGATGAAAAGAATTCTCTGAATATTAAATTAAAAGGATTTCTGAGTCTACTTGAAAAGGTAAGAAATATGGCTGCATATACGCCGGTCCACGAATTGATCCTTTATGTGCTAAAAGAAACCGGGTATGGAGATTATGCAAGGGCACTTCCGGGAGGGGAGCAGCGTTTTGCAAATCTTACCATGCTTGTGGAGAAAGCTATGGACTACGAGAAGACAAGCTACAGGGGTCTGTTTAACTTTGTTCGTTATATCGAACAGCTACAGGCATATCAGGTAGACTATGGAGAAGTCAATCTGACAGGAGCGGGCAATACCGCAGTGGAGATCATGACGATCCACAAGAGTAAGGGACTTGAATTTCCGGTAGTATTTGTGGCCGGTATGGGAAAACAGTTTAATTTTCAGGATATGAATGCAGGTCTTTTGCTTCATCCGGAACTGGGAATAGGGGCTGATGCTATCATACCGGAGAAACGGGTGATCGCATCTTCGCTGAATAAGCAGGTGATCAGAAGACAGCTTCTGAAAGAGAGTCTGGGAGAGGAACTGAGGGTACTTTACGTTGCCATGACAAGAGCAAAAGAGAAACTGATCCTTACAGGAACAGTCGGAAAGCTGGAAAAGCAGATGCTGTCGCTGTCGCGTTTTCTGGATGAGGAAGAAGAACTGCTCCCACTGGGAACCAGAATGAAAGCAAAGAATTACTGGGCTTTTGTACTGCCTGCACTGGTGCGGCATCGGGCCATGAGTGAACTTCTGTGGGAATATGGAATCCTCATGAAGAAACAGCCGGGGATTTACGATGATATCTCTGAGTTTGTGATAAAAAAGATCACTGTCCGTCAGATGACAGAAAAAGCAGTTCTCATCCAGGCAGGAAACCAGATGCAGGAGGAATATCTGAAGAACTGGGATGAAAATAAAGTGTATGATGAGGCTGTGAAGGAAGAGATAGAGAAGAGATTTTCCTTTGTATATCCGTATAAATATCTGGAAGATATTCCGGTTAAAGTCAGTGTTTCGGATCTGAAAAAGAGAAGCTGGCATGATGAAAGTGAACTGGAAGAGAATATCAGTGTGTCTGCCGAAGAGCAGGAGGAAGAACAGGAAGCGCCGGTTCCCGCATTTATGGCAGAGAAGCAGGAAGAGTATAAGGGGGCTGCCAGAGGTACTGCTTACCACAGAGTAATGGAATGTCTGGATTATGCAGAAACAGATACAGAGGAACAGCTTCGGGCTCAGTTAAAGAGACTTCTGGAGAGCCAGAAAATGACAGAGCAGGAAGCGGAATGTATCCGGATCCGGGATATCAGGAGATTTGTGGAGTCCGGGCTGGGGCAGAGGATGAAGAAAGCTGCCATGAAAAAACATCTTTACAGAGAACAGCCTTTTGTGATCCAGAGAAATGCTTCTATGCTCGATGATGGTTGGAAGAACGAAACAGTGCTGGTGCAGGGAATTATCGATGCCTATTTTATGGAAGAGGAAGAGATTGTTCTTGTGGACTATAAAACGGATAGAGTGAAGAGAGGACAGGAACAGAAGCTGATCGATCTGTATCATGTGCAGCTTGAGGATTATGCCCGGGCATTGGAGCGGATGACAGGGAAAAGAGTGAAGGAAAAGATCATTTATTCGTTTACATTGCAGAAAGAGATATTGCTGTAAGCGGAATAAATATTATTATTGTGAATTCAAATATCCGGCAGGGATAAGCGCGTGTTATACGCGCCACCCTGCCGGATATTTGTTTTTCAGGATCTGGTTGACCAGTTTACCGAAGCCAATGGGATATCCATCTGCACAGAGGAGATGCCAGCCTTTTTTGTGAGCTGCTTCTTCGGGTTCGATATTTAAGGTTTCGCCCTTTAAATATCTGGTGATCCTTTCGTCAGAAGCGGAGAGAGAGATGACTGCTTCTGCTTCATTTTTGCGGATCGCCAGTGCAAGTGGCTGAGACGGCTCGAAGCGGTTTTTCTTCAGGTCACCGAGATAGAGACCGTTTCTTAAGAAGGTGATGCCGCGGAAGTTGTGGGCAACCGGGGGAAGATAGTAGGCTTTATCACCGCGGATTTCCACACGTTCCCAGTCAAATGGCTGGCCGCAGAGGGTTTTCAGACCGATTTCGTTCAGAAATTCCTCAATCAGTGGAAATGCGTTTTTGTCCGGTTTTGTGTGAGGACGGGAGCTTTCCTTGATGGCCTGTCCTTTTTTACGGAAGAGCGCAAGGAAGTGTCCCTCTCCATTCATTTTGTGTGGAAAAATCCGGATGCATTTGATAAGCTCAGGATTTCCGTTTCCCCATTCAGGAACTCCATGGGAGAAGCCTTCATAATCTTCCATTTCTGCCAGTTCCATGTCAGGACGGTTTTCCAGAAGATGGGAAACAGTTTGTTCGTCTTCTGCAGGCGCGAATGTGCAGGTAGAGTAAAGCATCAGTCCGCCGGGACGGAGCATATCGGCTGCCTGGAGGATAAGCTCTTTCTGGATTTCGGAAAGCTCCATGGATTTTTCGGGAGTCCAGTCTTTGGCAAGTGCTTCTTCCTTACGGAACATTCCTTCTCCGGAGCATGGAGCATCCAGGATGATCTTGTCGAAGAATTCGGGGAATGCTTTGGTTAACTTTGCAGGTGTTTCGTTTGCTACGAAGACATTTGGGATGCCGAAGAGTTCCAGGTTGCGAAGGAGGGCTCTGGCGCGGGAAGTGCTGATATCGTTTGCTACCAGAAGTCCCTGTCCCTGAAGTGCTGCGCCTGCTGCAGTTGCCTTGCCGCCCGGGGCTGCGCAGAGGTCCAGGACTCTGTCACCCGGCTCGATGGGGATGCGGGAGGCGGGGGTCATGGCGCTGGGTTCCTGAAGGTAGTAGAGGCCGGCCTGGTAGTATGGGCATCTGGAAGGACGGATGTCTTCATCGTAGAAGTAGCCGTTTTTGATCCATGGGATCTGACGGGTTGGAAATGGAGACAGGTTTTCGAAGTCTTCGCAGGTGATCTTGGAGGTGTTTATGCGCAGGCCGTAGGTTCGGGGGGCATTGAAGCTGGAGAGGAATGCGGGGTATTCGTTGCCGAGCATTTCTTTCATTCGGGTGAGGAATGCGGGGTGGAGGTGTGTTGTATTTTCGTTCATAATGGGTTGGGTTCCTTTGCTGTAGTTTTGATTGGTGGGTGGGGGACGCGCAGGAAAATATATCTGTTTGAGTGCGGTTTCGGCATCTAAAATCTTCTAAGTCGGTAAAAATCTGCTAAAAGCATGGAGAAAAATGCAAAACTCGCTCCGCTGCAGGCTTCGCTCAGACAGGTTGCGATTTTTCTCCATAACGCAGATTTCTACCGGCTAAGAAGATCTAAGATGCCTGCAAATGCACTCAGACAGATATATTTTCCTGCGCTGTTTACTGAAAATAACTGTAGTATAACGTGAGGTTTATGGAATATTAAGTTTATGAAATACTATAGCAATGCCATAAAATAATGCAATCAAGACAGTTCAGCAGGACTTCACGCTATGATGGACTGGATTGTTTGCAGTAATTTATGAAATAAGAAATTGATGTATAGCAATGCTTTTAAATGCATTATTTATGAGGATCGCTATAGTGAACCGGAAGACGTTAAGGAGGTATTTTCGGTAAAGGTATCAATATGATTATAAAGTATAAATGATTTTTGCTAAATAGTATTGACAAAATCATATTATACATCATATAATATCGTTAACAAAACAATATTGATGTTCTGTATAGTATGTGAACAGGATGGAATAAATGTATCAGATGTGAAATGGCGTTTACCTTTGGTATAGTCTGGAGCATTTTTCAGACACGCTCTAAGGCTGGATTGCAGAGATGATGCTGTCTGTACAGAACATAATTGAAACGAGGGAGTGAGCATATGGTTTTTAATACGGGTGCTGCGCTTCTGGATGCGGTTGTTCTGGCGGTTGTTTCTAAGGAGAAGGAAGGGACTTACGGGTATAAGATCACGCAGGATGTGCGTGGAGTTCTGGATGTTTCGGAGTCTACTTTGTATCCGGTGCTCAGGAGGCTGCAGAAGGATGATTGTCTGGAGGTTTACGATATGGCGTATGCAGGACGTAACCGGCGTTATTATAAGCTGACGGACAGAGGTGCTGCGCAGCTGGAGTTTTATAAAGCTGAATGGAAAATTTATGCATCCAAGATAAGCGGGATGTTTGAGGGAGGAATAGGATGATGGACAGGGCGCAGTTTATGCAGGAGCTGGAGAAGCTGCTTGCTGATATTTCCGAGACAGAGAGGCAGGATGCCCTTGATTTTTATAATAGTTATTTCGATGATGCAGGAGCTGAGAATGAAGCTTCGGTGCTCAGGGAACTTGGAAGTCCAGAGAAGGTTGCAGCAATCATCAAGGCGGATCTGAAAGGTTCGGCAGGAGGCTATGAGTATGGAGAATATACGGAGCATGGCTATGAGGATGCCCGGACTAAAGAGAGAGGACAGATGCCTGAGAAATATGGAGAAGAGTCGGGAACAGGGAAGCGTTTTTTCAGAAAGGGAAATCAGGCGGTGCTGATCCTTGCGGTGATCCTGCTGGTTTTCATTTCTCCTTTTGTTAAGGGGGCTGTTGGTGGGATTCTGACATTTGCAGTTGGAATCTTACTGCTTCCGTTCTGGCTGATCGTTGGATTGGGCATAGGTGCTATGGCTTTACTGGTTGGCGGAATTGCAGCTGTTGTGGCTGGAGCAGGGCTTTTGGCTGTAATGACCGGAACCGGGATCCTGACGATAGGAATTGGATGTCTGATGATTGCTCTGGCAATCCTTATGATATTAGGACTGATCAGCATCGCAGTACACATTGTGCCGAAATGGTTTCGGAAGATTACCGATTTTTTTAACAGGTTGCTTTACAGAAAGAGAAAGGAGGAGGTTAAATGAAGAAGTTTACAAAAGGAATGTTGATCGCAGCGGGGATTTTCGGTGCTGTGGGAATCGGGCTGACAGCTGCTGGTGGTGTTATGGGAGCCAGTATGTCGGAACTGACAGGGGTGGAAAGTCTGAAAAGGGTGCTTCTGGTGGCAGACGGGGATTATGATTATGATGACAGCGATGATTATGATGACGATGATGATTATGATGACAGCGATGACTATGACAGCGACGACTGTGACGACAGTGAGGATTATGCCCGCGCTGTTGATGAGAATGAGGAAGATGGCACTGTATATCAGTTGAAGTATCAGCCCACAAAGCTGGATATAGAGCTGAAGTACGATGATCTGATTCTGGAAGAGGGCGACAGTTTCTGTGTCAGAGTTTATGATGACAGTGGGAAGAATGTGACAGTGAAGGAGAGTTCGGATACTCTTAAGGTCAGAAGCACGAAAAAACTGTCTAAAAACAGAAAGGTGTGTATCTCCTATCCGGAAGATGTTAAGCTTCAGGAGCTGGAGATTGAGATGGGTGCAGGTACTGTTTATCTGAACAGAGATATTGAGACAGAGAAGCTGAGTGTGGAGATGGGAGCCGGGGAATTTGAAAGTAAGAATCCGGTGACTGCAAGGGAGGCAGATCTGGAAATCGGAACCGGAAGTATGACATTTGCAGATCTGAGCGCCAGGAAGACAGATGGAGAATGTGGTCTGGGTGAACTGGATCTGACACTGACCGGTACGCAGGAGGATTATAATTATGATCTGGAATGTGGAGTGGGAAATCTGGATGTAGGTTCTGATTCCTACAGTGGACTTGGACGGGAGAAAACCATTTCCAATAAAGGCGCAGACAGGAAACTGGATCTGGAGTGCGGTATGGGAAATATATCAGTAGATTTCTCCGGGAAAGAGCACAGAGATTTGCAGATATCCTGAAGAGCATATACTCTGACGTGCAGAAATAAAAGTAGTATTTAACCGAATCAGGAAGTTATTCGGTGTAGAGTAAGTAGCGAAGCGGATGATTTTATCTGCTTGACTAATCTGGGTTTAAGGAGGAAATGGAACATGGGTGACAAACGTTTATACAAATCATCAGAAAACAGTATGCTTTGCGGTGTATGTGGAGGAATCGCAGAATATTTTGATATTGACCCTACGCTGGTGCGTCTGGCATGGGTGATCCTTACCTGCTTTGGCGGTGCGGGAATCTGGGCATATATCATTGCTGCAATTATTATTCCGAAAAGATAACAGAATCCAATCTGTAATAGACAGAAGTTTAACCGAATCAGGCAGGCAGCGAAGCGGATTGCAAATATCCGTTTGAATGAAATACAGTATAAAAATTAAGAAAACAGCCCATACTCCAAAGAAAAGGAGTGTGGGCTGTTTTGGATAAAGAGAAGGAAATAAAAGCTTATCTTGCTGGAGAATTATTGCCGGAGGTCAGAATGAAGTATGAAATTGCAGAGGAAATGGGACTGCTGGACAGAGTATTGAGTGATGGATGGAAAAGTCTGTCTGCAAAAGAGACCGGAAGAATCGGAGGATTGATGACGAAACGAAAAAAAGAGAAATTGAAAAAATAAATAATATGGAATAAGCTTGTTCTCCGGACGATGATGCTGTAAAATTAAGAACAGGTATTAGAGCGTGTTTGAAAAATCATTCCCACAATCTGCACGCCCCATTTTGCGGTATATTTTGCCCGAATTCGGTTGTCGTAGCCCGCTATGACGCCCTTATTCGAACAAAATCTCCCACAAATTGTGACGCACATTTTGCAGAAAGGCTTTTTCAGACACGCTCTGGAGTAGCTAAGAAATATGGGATGGAATTAACAGTTAAATATAAATTATAAAATCATATAAGCATATGTTGAGTTTTATAAGATATTAGAGTGGGATATTATTGAAAGGAGTTGATACTTTGAGTAAATATTATTCTA
>UMFP01058833.1_pt1 | contig 14282 bp, 10 predicted proteins | sample 1965031 | NCBI WGS metagenome assembly UMFP01 (sample SAMEA4836048, study PRJEB28245) | human gut metagenome | biome: gut microbiome; material: fecal sample | place: Denmark | collected 2008
CATCAGGTATTCTCCGCTGAGAAGATTTACGGTGATGCCACAGGCCGGGAGACCGGATTCTTTGATTTCCCGGACTTTGGTTCGGATCCCTTCCAACGTTTTGAGAGGGGCGTCCAAAGTGCCCGCAGCTGAGTCATCTCCGGTGGGGGAAACGAAAAGCTGCATGCTTTGAGTCGGTTCCGCTGCTGCATAGACAGGCAGCGCAGGGGCTATCGCAGAAAAAACCATGGTAACCGCCAGAATACCGTTCAGAAGTTTCTTTCCTCTTTTCAAAAACTGTACACTCCTTTTTTGTGACTGCTCAACAGACTCAGTGCAGGCATACACTGATTCTTAGTTGAAACACGCCAACGAAATTAGTTGAATACCACATTAAGCGTATCATGGAAACCAGATATGAATAGTCCCCAAAAAAGACTGTTTAGTCCAAAAAACAAGTTTGAAATACGAAATCTTGTATAATTTAGCTTTATACACGGCCATCCTATCCGTATATTCCCTGAATTTCCCTCTGTGAACCGTAACAGCAGATTATTTTCATCAGCCCGTGAAATCAGATCGCTTTTCCCTGGTTCTTCCACATTTTTTCCCTGCAAACAGAGTAGGCAGAAACGAAAATACCGTCAATAATGGTATAGACGGTGTTGAACAGTGAGGTCAGATAGGTCGGAATGATAAATTTCAGAAGTTTTCTGAACCGCACCTCTTTTTCAGAAGCAAAAATCAAAGTGTTTTCCATAATAATTCCCTGCCGATATTATAAACCTTTAAGCTACTTGAAGGTCAACAGAGAATATGTTATGGTATCATTCGGAGGGTAAACTTATGGCTTTGAATTTTCAGATTGGAGAAATATCTCGTTTTTTTGATATACCGGCTTCTACGCTCCGCTATTGGGAGGATAAGGGCGTTTTGCACCCGGAAAAAGGAATGGAAAATCGTTATCGGGAGTACACCATTGAGGATTTGATGACAATCTCCGATGTGGTTTTCTACAAGAATCTCGGCTTGCAGTTGAAGGAAATCCGCGAAATGGACGGCTCATCCCCGGAGCAGCATGGAAGACTCTTTGCTGAAAAACTCTCAGAACTGGAACAGCAGCAAGAACTGCTTGCTCGCCGAATGGAGAAGCTGCGCTGCCATATACAAGCTGTGAAAACACTGACTGAATTGAGAGAGCACCCTTATCAGAAGTCAGATATTGATACAGAGTGTATCGTGTCTTTTGACTCGATCGAGCAAGTCAAGCTGCGTCAATATATCGAAAATCCTTACCTTTATTCACGAGTGCAGCATTCACAAACACTGCCGCAGGAACGACGTGGGCTTACCATCTCTGCCGAGATGTGTTCAGCGTTTCCGGAATTGAGTATTCTTTGGCAAAAGCAATCGACTCGGTATGTGACTTTTTTAATGAGAGAAGAAGTGACTGCCGGTTTCCCAAATGACTTAGCCGAACACTTGGCACACATTCAAAAATCGCACCGTACCGGCGCAATCATCAGTCGTTTTCTGCTCTGTGCACAGGAAAATGGAAAGATATATGATTTCTATAAGACTTTTGTGGAAATTCTGCCAGATGCGATGAAATAGCAAACACCCTCATGTTTCAAAAAAAACATGAGAGAGTTTGCTGTGTGATGCTTGCCTTGCACACCAGAATCTGTCGGATAACAGTTATAAGCTTGAATTAGTTTCTTATCTCTGTTAAGCCAACGGCTATGAAAAATGACGAAATATCGATGAAGTAATATTGGGCAAAAAGGTGGTGTGAGATTCTACATAAACTTTTTGAACCCCACTTTTGTTTTTTGAACCGACCTTTTGAACCGATAGCAGAATGTAGGGGCTTTGCGAATGGAGAAACAGAGGCTATGATATAGGCAACGAACAGACCAAATCTAACGGCGCCTTAATGAATAGTCAGACGAGGACTGTACGGTGAGGAATAATTGGTGCTTGCATGCGGGTTAGCATGTGGTATTATAAAATGTTATATTATTACTGGAGGTCACCATGAAAAAAAAGAGATTTCTTTCTATTGCAATGGCTGCAGTCATGGGCGTTAGTCTTTTTGCTGGCTGCGGTCAAACCAGTACGAGCAGTGAGGTATCTGGAACCAGCGAGCAGACAGCTGAGACTAGTACACAGAGCAGCGAACCCACTGAAATCATTTGGATGATTCGTGCGGATGAGCCGAAAAATTATGATTCGGTCATGGCGGCAGTAAACGAGAAACTGTTGCAGGAGAAGAACATGACGCTGGATCTGCGTTTCATTGCCCCCGGCGATTATGAAACCAAGATGCAGATGGCGATGGCCGGCGGTGATGACTGGGATCTGTGCTTTACTTCCAGCTGGTGTAACAACTATGTGAATGCAGCTGGCAAGGGGGCATATCTGGAGCTCACCCCCGAAATGCTGGAAGAAAACGCTCCCAACATGATGAAAATCATGCCGGAACAGTTTTGGGATGGTATCAAGGTTAATGGCGACATCTATGCCATGATCAACTACCAGATTATGTACGGTCAGGCGGGTTTTATGTTGCTGAAAGATGTGGTAGAAGAACAGAATATCGATGTGACTGCCATCACCGACTGGGATAGTCTGAATCAGGTTCTGGGCCAAATTGCGGAGGCTTACCCCGACCGCTATGCTACGCGCGGCGGTGGTGTGATCCAACCAGATCTATTTCTGCAGGAAACACCGTTGTCTATGGTTATGGGGATGCCTTTTTTGATGTTTGATACTGAAACCAACAAAATTGACAATAATAAATTCTTTGAAAAAATTGAGCCTACCCTGGCCTCTTACAAGCTGTGGAAAGATAACGGCTATACGCCTGCCGATGCGGCAACATTGAAAGACGAGAATACGTTGCTGAAATCCGGCCAAATCATTACCCGTTACCAGGGGAATAAACCTGGCATTGAGAGTGCACTGAAAAATTTGTATGGTCAGGATTATGTAGTCATTCCTATGGGAGGTTCGGTTGTCAACACCAATTCCGTACAGAGTACACTGACGGCGGTCAACGTAAACTCTCGGAATCCTGAAAAGGCTATTCAGATGTACGATTATATTTTCAGTAACCCCGAAATTGCCAACCTGTTGTTCTTTGGTCTGGAAGGACAGGACTATGATATGGTAGATGGGCATGTGCAGACCAAGGAAGGGTGCTGGCAGGCTCCTCAGTGGCAGTTGGGAAATCAATTCAATGCGTATCCCGTCGTGGGCAGTGACGAAGGTGTCTGGGAAGAGACTATGAAACTGAACGAAGAAGCAGCGCTGGATCCTCTGTTTGGTTTTGTGCCTGACCGGACTCCTATCGAAACTGAAATGGCTAGCTGCGAAGCGGTTTGGGGCGAATACAAGGATATTCTGTATTACGGTCTCAAAGATTATAAGACTGTTTTGCCCGAAATGATGGAGAAACTGGAAGCTGCTGGTTTGTCCAAGGTGACTGCAGAACTGCAGTCTCAGGTGGACGCTTACCTGGCAAGCTGAATTTAGATATTAACGGTTTACAAATCGTAAAGAAATGGAGGTGTGCCGTGTCTCGCGGCACACCTTTTTTAGTTATTGTTCAATTAGATTCATTAGGAAAGAAGGTCCGAAAAATGGACATGTTTGCTCAAATTGCCCACAGTGGTATCCGCGGACGTAGAGAACAGCTCGTGCAACCTGTGCCTAATGATCCAAAGGCACAAGTTTGTACTTTGCAACCCTGCTCTGGCCTGCCTACACGGACACCACAGAGGTCCCAGACTGCGGAAGAATTGGCAAATGAATTGACGCAGGCCCGCACTTGGGCGGCAAAATTTTTGCGCCATTTAGCGCCGCCAGTCACAAGCAAGCGTCGCCGTGTGGAATTGAGGGAATTCCTTTATACAGCGCCCGGAAGTACAAAAGCGCAATCGGTTACGATCCCTCATTACGGTGGCCCACTGGGGAAAGCAACTGCTTGCTATGAAACTACCTTCACTCTGGAAGCTCCCGAACCTGGGCAAGGGGTCTTTCTTCAAGTTAATGGAGCAGATTATCTGTCTCGAGTTTTTGTCAACGGGCATTTTATAGGGAGTCATGAGGGTTTTTTTGCACAGTTCGAGCTTGACATTACACAAGCGGTACAGGAGGGACCCAACTGTCTGCGCCTAGAAATCGATAACGATTATGTAATGATTGGAAACAGCGATGGAGAATGCGGCGCCCGGAAATACGGTGACAAAATCTATGCGGCAACCGGACCGGGGTATGATGATCCGGAGGTGGGGTGGCACCATTGCCCGCCGGGGATGGGGTTGTTGGATACAATCGTAGTGGAGGTTCGCCAAGATCTGTTTATTCAGGACGTGGTGGCACGCCCGTTGCCCGAGGAACGGGTAGAGTTTTGGTTCGAGATTGGTAATCGCCAATATACCTACCGTGATCCCAAACTGCGGGTATCAGTGTATGGATTGAATTGTGAAGCCACCCTCCTGGCATCCCACATAATTGTACCGGGAACCCAGAAGGAACTGGGATTTGGCGACACACTTACTGAGGTGGAAGCACGGAGAAACGGGACAACAAATGAGAAGTTATCATTGCCGTGCGGTAAAGGAAGAAATTTGTATAAAGAAGTGTTCCACTTTCCGTCTATCCGTTCTTGGACGCCTGAGGAACCATGGCTCTACGAGGTACAAGTGGAGTTGTTGGACGAAGAAAATCAGGTGCTAGATACTTTCAAACGCACATTTGGGTATCGTTTATTCACGCAGAAAGAATATCGGGGCCGCAAAGGGATGTTTTTTCTCAACGGTCAGCCGACTCGTTTGCGGGGCGCCAATACTATGGGGTTCGAACAGCAGGATGTGATGCACGGCGACCTTGACCAGCTGGTGGATGATATTTTGTTGGCAAAATTGTGCAACATGAACTTTCTGCGCATAACCCAGCGCCCTGTGCAACAGCAAATCTATGATATCTGCGACCATCTGGGAATGATGGTGCAGACTGATTTCCCGTTGTTTGGATGCCTGCGCCGCCAACAGTTGTGCGAAGCGATCCGTCAGGTGGAAGAAATGGCACGTCATGTGCGTGCGCATCCGTGTTGTGTCCTGTTCACCTATATTAACGAGCCATTTCCCAACGCCAATAACCTGCCAAGTATGAATTTGGACAGGCAGGAACTGGAATCATTTTTCCGGGCGGCGGACATTGTGGTGCGCATCAATGCACCGGATGCGGTCATCAAGCATATTGATGGGGACTACGATCCACCCTCCGCTTCTATGCCGGACAACCATTGCTATTCCATGTGGTACAACGGCCATGGTATCGATATTGGTATGCTTCATAAGGGGTACTGGCTCCCTGTGGCACCAGGGTGGTATTATGGGTGTGGTGAATTCGGCTGCGAAGGCTTGGAGGATTTGGAGCTGATGGAAGCCCGCTATCCGATTGCCTGGCTACCACAAAACCGGCAGGACGTCAGCTGGGATCCCGACCGTATTCCCGGTGCGCAAACCGGGAGTTTTTACCACTTTTTCTATGAACGTCCCGAAAATCCGGCGGCCTGGGTGGAAAAGAGCCAACAGTATCAGGCCCTTGCAACCAAAATGATGACGGAAGCTTTTCGCCGGGATGAAAAGATGGCCTCGTTTGCGCTGCACTTGTTTATTGACGCATTCCCCTCCGGCTGGATGAAAACTATCATGGACTGCCGTCGGGTTCCTAAGCAGGCATACTTTGCTTATCGAGATGCATTAGCACCGATGCTGGTTAGCCTGCGTACAGATCGAACTGTGTTTTTCGGAGGAGAGTTGGTTCGGGTTGAAGGTTGGATATGCAACGATACTCCCTGTGAGCACCGAGCTGTTATGCATTATGAGTTGTTGGATGGAAACAGCGTAATCATGGCAGGTGATTTGCCCGCGAAACTGACCGCAAACAACGCCTTGCTTCATAGTTTGGCAGAATTTACCCTGCCTTGTACAGCACAGCGCAGGCAGCTACAGTTGCGGGGCTTGCTACTGCATGAGGAGAAGGTATTGGCCTTTGGTACGCAAAAACTTACCGTGCTGCCGCAGCCGGAACAACCTTTGCCTTCTTTGCTTCATCGCCCGATTTCGCGGGTGTCCCGCGCGGACTTGGACAAAGTCCGCAACGGTGCGCTGCTCTGGGTGGAGGCAGAAAAACCGGGTCAATACCATTTGGGAGATATTTCTGTACAAGTTAAGGAAAGTGCTATGTGCCCGTTCCATTTTGCAGCTAGGGCTAAGCATCCATGGACACAAAAGCTGCACGAAGAGGATATGCGCCATTGGTATAGCAGTGAAGCGGGACGCATTGTACCGCTGGCCGATTGCAGCATAAAGAGCGAAGCACTGCGACCCGTATTGTACACTCGTAATCTTGACGAAGAGGGTCACTGGAACCCGGAATCGCTGCTGTGTGAAAAGCAGCTAGGGATGGGCAGAGTGATAATCTCCACCATATCGTATCAGCGTATGATAGAAAATCCAGCAGGGAGAATGCTGCTGGAGGCTATACAAAAAAATGAAAATGATGAGTGAATTATGCAGATTGAGATGCGAGAAATAAAAATATCTCTGGATGAAAATACGATGGTTTTGACGGTCGATAGGAAAGTCCGACCCTATTCCTGAACAGATGTGTTTCCGCTCTTTATAAAAGATAAAAGCAAAAAAGAACGAATAGTACAGAAAGCCCCCGGCTTAGCCGGGGGCTTTCTGATATTAAGAAGGAATAGATGGATTCTGGGAATCGCTTTCCCGGACAGAAAGGCGATAGTTATTAGGGCTTACACCATACTCACTCTTGAAAAGAGAATAAAAGTACTTCGTGTTTTCAAACCCTACCATTCGGGCAATGGTCTCAATGTTGCAGGAGGAACTCAACAATAAATCGCGTGCTTTTTCTAAGCGAAGTTTCTTGGTATAAACTGCAATGGAATCTCCGGTTCGCTGCTTGAACACTCGATTTAGATAGGTTACTGACATATGGAAATGATCAGCCACGGATTTGCTGGAAAACGAGAAATCCTGATAACAGTGTTCGATATATGCCTGCACACTTTTGATATCAATGCCCAAAGAATTGGCTTCTGCTGTGTGCAGGGTTTCGGATACTTTGGCGAACTGCTCATACGACAAATTACGGGCATGGGTGATGGTGGCGCTAGTCGTGAGAGAACTGTAGAAATGGCGATAGTTTATTGGAGGAAACATGGTGCTTGTACTTTCAATCTTCTTTAGTAGTGTGATGCACTTCGAAGCAAAGACATTGAGAGAGGCCGATGCAGATTCCTTGGTATATTTTGGCAGGCGTTGAAAGTATTCGTCCAATACATTGCCAACAGCTTCCATATCACTAGTACGCACAGCATTTTCTAGGGAATTCATATCAGCAACCGGACAAATTTCAGAGTTCAAGGAGCTTAGATTTAGTTCTCCTACTTGCAAAATACATGCGTTTTGGTAAAAGAAGCGATAATCGGAAAGCTCCTTCAACTGCTGCAAAGTTAAACACAATGCGGCAGGACTGTGTATAGGGCGGGATAAAAAGAAGGAAACTGAGATACGAAAATAGTTGGCAAAAGTTTGCTGGACTTGCTCCAGTATCTCGCGGTTGATTTGGGCTTTGCTATCGCTGTCATAGCAAAGCAGGAAAATCACGTCCCCTTCTTCCAGGGGGAGTTCCCGTACGCTGGTTAAAGGGTCGAATAATTCATGCATAACGTTGTCCAGCGCATAGCATAGTATACTTTGGTTCTCCGGTGTCTGTTCGTCAGTAGGCCCTAAGGGCAACCATTGGGTATAGATTAAGATGAAATGGTCGCCAGGCTGGTAGGGAAGTTCTTCGCGGGCACAAAGATCCCAAAATTGATCATCAGGGTATTTGTTATACAGCAACTGATCCTTGAGCAGTGTGTTTTGGGAAATGGTGAGACTGCGACGTTTATAGGTGAATAAATCATTGAGCTGGTGGGCATGTGCGGTAATTTGGTGAGTGATAAAGGCTATTTCATCAGAAGCGGTCAAGATTACGTCAGGGTGTTTTTGGAATTCTTCATCAAAATTTTCGCTTTTAGAAAGAGCGTCTTTAATGCCTTTAATGGGGGAATACAGCTTACGGCTAACCAGAAAGTTTACCAAAGTGGCCAGAATGCCCATTAGAGCGCTCATGATGAGCAAAATCGAAAGGAAAGGGAAAAAACCGGCTGTCACATCAGATTTTCGTACGAAGGAAACGATTTGGAAGTTGTTGTTGGCATCTTGGAGAATGTTGAAATGATACCAGGCGCCATTGAACTTGCCATCAAAGGTTTTGGCCCAGTTGCCGGCTTCCAGCGTTTTTAATAAAGAAGTGTCGGAGGCGGATGTCTCGGTGTAATACCGTCCATCAAAAATAATCTGCTGTTTGTTATAGAATACCAGGTAACTAGTAGGTGCTTTGCTGTAAACGGAGGGGTCGTTACGCAACACTGAAAATATATCATTAACATCTAAGTTAACAAAAACTATATTGTCATATCCGGGGCGGTACATGCTGGTTAGTACAATACTGCTCGTAGTCGTATAGGGGGAATCACGTATTATGCGTGGAGTGTTCTCGGCAAAGCTTTCTTCCTGGCGGATGTGTTCTACAACTTGCTGATCATAGAATGTATCTAAATCTGAGGTGCAAACTTCCTTTCCAAACATATGAATTTTACCGGTGGCATGATTATAGAAGAGAACCGAATGGATGGAAGGATCTTGGGTGACAAAGTAATCTATGTTGCGGACGGCTTTTAGTTGGTCAGACAGGATGCTGGGGTTGGCAGAAAGCAGCGAAATTCCGTCATAGGATGAGGAAGCCTGCAAAGCGTTTTTCTGACTTGTAAGTATTTGATCTTCGATGGTACTGTAAGCGGTTTCCACAAATCGGGACATGACGGAATCTAAGTAAGAAAGAGTCAAGTGATTCATCAACAGATACATAGTAAGCAATGCTATGGTCAGAAGTCCAAAAGTGACCAGCAGTACAGTGTGGAATATCTGCTTAAAATGTTTGGAGTGCCAGACCTCGTTTTGCATGGACATACTATCTCCTTTTGCTGAAATTGCATAATTTTGAACCAATTATAGCAAATGCAAGGGGGAAAGTATACATGATTTTTGAATTTTAAACCTGAAAGTCGGTTTTTAAACTTTTGTTTCAAAACAAGCGAGCGGCTGCTTTTTGATAGAAATCGGAGTGAAGAATCCGCTGCCAAAGGATTGGTGCAGTTTTTTGGAACTTATTGAACAAGGAACTTTTTTTTGAAGTGCGGTTTTGAACGCCACCTACGGATATAGCCCTTGTTGGTAGACAGGAACGACTCTATACTGAAAATGCGAATTGTACAATATATAAGAAAGGAATGATCGCATGTTTAAGCAAAGTATTCAGAACCAAAAACGAGCAAGGAAAAACAAAGATACCTCCCAGGGGATGGGCCTTGTCCTTATGGCCCTGCCCATGATGCTCGTGGTGGCGGTATTCTCTTACCTGCCTATGGGAGGTTTAATCGTCGCTTTTAAGAATTATAGCTATCGTGACGGAATTTTGAAAAGTCCGTTCTGCGATCCTTTGTGGAAAAACTTTGAGTTCTTGCTGAAATCTCCGGACACTTTCCGCATCATCCGCAATACGATTCTGTACAACCTGGCATTTATTGTATTGACATTGGTGATTTCAGTGGCGTTGGCAATTGCACTGAATGAACTGCGCAGTCGTAAGGCGCTGAAAGTGTATCAAACCACCATGTTTATTCCGTACTTTTTATCATGGGTGGTCATCTCCTACATTGTCTACGCATTCCTGAACCCCCGTCTGGGCTATCTTAATGCAATTGCAGCCCGTAACGGAGGTCAGTCTCTGGACTGGTACAATACCCCCGAGGTATGGATTGCCATTATCATTATTCTACAGATTTGGAAAACGGTTGGAATGAATGTGCTGATGTACTATGCCAGCCTGATGAGTGTGGATACGTCTTATCAGGAAGCGGCTGTCATTGACGGTGCGAATCGTTGGCAGGTAATTCGCCATGTGATTTTGCCGTTCCTCTATCCCATGATGATTATTCTGACGATTTTGGCAGTAGGTAAAATTATGAACTCAGACTTCGGTCTATTTTACCAGGTTCCTATGGACTCCAAAACGCTGTATCCTACGACTGATGTACTGGAAACTTACGTTTATCGTGCTTTGATTCAGAGCGGGAACATTGGTATGAGTTCCGCTGCAGGTTTCCTGAAATCCGTGGTTGGTTTCGGCCTGGTGCTTCTGACCAATGGGATTGTGAAGAAGATTAACCCTGATTACGCACTGTACTGATTGGCAACAGAAGGGAGCAAATCATGATTACCAATAAACGAACTGAGCGCATTAAGGCTGTGGTTTTGAATGCCATTTTCATCCTCATGTCTGCAGTGTTTGTCATTCCGCTTCTGTCGGTAGTGTTCATTGCATTTACCAGCGAGAAGTCTATCAGCACACAGGGGTATCCTTTCTTTTTCAGAGAGATCGACCTGACTGCATTTCGGTACATACTAGACAATCCCAAGACGATTCTGGACGCTTATAAGGTTACCATTCTTATTTCTTTTGGTGGTACCGCCATCTACCTGTTTTTGGCTTCTATGGCAGCGTACGCATTGTCCCGCCCGGGATTCAAGTGGAAACGTCAGCTTACATTCTTCTTTTTCTTCACAATGTTATTTAATGGTGGTCTGGTGCCTTCCTATATATTGATGAGCCAGACCCTCCATCTGAAGAATACCTACCTGGCCATGATTATTCCTCTGCTGGTTAATGTGTGGTACCTTATCATGCTGCGAACATTTATGAGTGATATCCCTAATGAAATTATTGAATCTGCACGCATAGATGGTGCGGGGAACTGGATGATTTACAGCAAGTTCGTATTGCCGCTTTCTAAACCTGCCTTGGCTACAGTCGGTCTGCTGACATTGTTGGATTATTGGAATAGCTGGCAGCCGGCTATGCTATATATCGATAAAAAAGAAATGTATCCTTTGCAGTACATGCTTCAGGTTATGCTGCGCAACATTATTGAGATTATGAAGGATATGCAGAATAATGTTTCTTTGGGATCGGCCAACATTCCCACAGAGAGTACCCGTATGGCTATGTGTATTCTGGCTGTGGGTCCCATGCTCTTTGTGTTTCCTTTCTTCCAGAAATATTTCACGCAAGGGTTGACTGTGGGAGCAGTCAAGGGCTGATTAGAAGAACATAATTTTTACATTTAAAATGGAGTGATTCTTTTGAAAAAAAACACAAAAGCCGTGGATGCAATCCTCATTGGCGCTGGGCAGCGAGGCGCCCAGGTGTACGGGAATTTTGCGTTGCATCATGGGAGCGACATTCGTTTTGTAGCAGTGGCTGAACCTGACCGAGAGCGTAGAGATTCCTTTTGCAAAGATCACGGTATTCTGCCGGAAAATGCTGTCGCCAACTGGACTGAGCTGCTGGATAGACCGTTGTTTGCAGATTGTGTTTTCGTATGCACGCAGGATAATCAGCACATAGAACCAGCGTTAGCAGCTTTGGATAAAGGCTACCATGTGATTCTGGAAAAGCCGATCAGCCGCGAACCGGAGGAGTTGCGAGCCTTGCAGGAAAAAGCTCACAAGACAGGCCGCATTGTAACGGTATGTCATGTTTTACGCTATACTCCTTTTTTCAGCAAAGTCAAAGAAATTTTGGATTCTGGCGTTATAGGTCAAGTGCAAAGCATCCAACAAATTGAAAATGTGGCGTATTGGCACCAGGCGCACAGTTTTGTGCGTGGAAATTGGCGCCGTGCGGATCAGACGAGCCCCATGATCCTGGCTAAAAGCTGCCATGATATGGATATTCTTTTGTGGATGGCAGACAGTCACTGCACAAAGGTTTCCTCCTTCGGCAGTTTGGGACATTTTCGGGCAGAATGTGCCCCGCCGGATGCACCTGATTACTGCCTTGATGGGTGCCCACATGCAGCGGAATGTCCGTACAATGCTGAACGAATTTATCTGAAAGACAAAGGCGTGCATGTACCCGTAATTCGCAAGGTGGTCAGTTTGCAGGACACGGATGAGGCTGTCCGTGCGGCACTGCGTCGGGGACCATATGGACGATGTGTCTATCATTGCGACAATGATGTGGTGGATCACCAAGTGGTAAATCTGGAGTTTGAAAACGGTGTGACGGCCTCTTTTACCATGTGTGCTTTCACCTGGGAGGGGAGCCGTACTTTGAAAATTATGGGAGCCCGTGGCCAAATCACTGGGGATGTAGAGGAAAACTGTGTTCGCGTGGTGAACTTTACAACCGGAGATGTGACAGAATACCACTTAAATGTTGACCCTGCGGGACATTCCGGCGGCGACAACGGATTTATGCAGGATGTGGTAAGGCAAATCCAGTCAGGCGGGACTTATAAGGGACGTACCAACATCGATGACTCCGTGGAAAGTCATCAGATTGCTCTGGCGGCAGAACAGTCAAGAATAAGCGGTGAAACGATGCGCCTAGAATGCTGTTCGTATTGAGGCTGACTATGGACGATAAGATGCTGAAAGAAGACTATGACCGTATTTGCCTGAAGGTCAGGCAGAACTGTCAAAAAATCGGTAATGATCTGCGCGAGTTCCCTGCCAGAGAAGATGGGGACTATTTTGCGCCGGATCGCAGTTCGATTCGTACGATCAAGCATATCTTTGGGTGGACACAGTCCTTTTTCACGGGCATGGCTCTGCTGGGGGCAAACCATCAAGGTGACTACTCTTTACTGCGCTGGTGCGAACAGTTTTATGAAAGTTATTGGCACAAGGTATTTGTGACACCTGCGGATACCATGCACGACTTGGGTTTTCTGTATACTCTATACAGTACCATGGCTTATCGCTTGACCGGTGACAGCAAAATGCGCGATCTTTCTCTGCGAGCGGCCGAGGTACTGGCACATCGCTATATGCCCGCATGCCACTGTATTCGAGCCTGGGGACGAATGGATGATACTATCCCCGAGGGACTGGAAGAAGAACTGAGAGATAACAACTTTTTTGTGCGCAGCCGCGGGCTGGCCATCATTGACTGCATGATGAATCTGCCTTTGCTGTTTTGGGCAGGACAAGAAACGAGCGATCCTTTCTTCACGGCTGTTGCCTGCGCACATGCGGACACAACGATGCGGTATTTTATCCGACTGGATGGAAGTGTATGCCATGCGTATCGCTTTGATCCGGAAACTGGCAGACCACTGGAGGAATTCAACGACTGCGGCTACGCGGTAGGCTCGTTTTGGGCCAGGGGAGCAGCCTGGGCGGTGTATGGTTTTGGGGTGGCCTGGCGGTATACCGGTTATGCCCGTTACCGGGATGCTGCTCTGCGTATTGCCCGTGCATATCTTGCAGCCTGTGGCACAGATCCTATTCCACCGTGGGATTTCCGCCTTCCGAAGGATCAGCCTGCTCGTTATGGTGGCTTGCAACGCCCCTGGAGCCGCTGGGATATAACCCGCAGTGAAAACTGTGTGTACAACGTAGATACCTCAGCAGCGGTCATTATGAGTTGTGCATTTTTAGAGCTTGGGGAATCGGATCCGGACCTGCGAGACTATGTGGAGCGCACGGTGGCAGCAATCAGACCCTATTTGAATCTCAAGGCTGAATGTCCCGGTCTGCTGGCCAGAACCAACGGAACGGATACCTATGCATGTTATGGGGACTATTTTGTGATGGAATTGTTTGCCAGACTGTGCGGCGAAGCTGCACCCTGGTAAAAGGAGGATGCTATGGAAACATTCGATTTGGCCGCGTTGGGCAACTGGCTTTATAGCTGGGTACAGCCTTCTGGTGCCATCTACGGATTTCATAATCACTCCGTTTGGGGAGATAATCCGCTGCGCTGGCCGGACTATACCAGTGGACACTCCACGTTTGCGGCACCAATATTGCCAGGTTTGGCACAGGTTCTGAGTCGCCGTTATGACGAGCGAGGACAGGAACTTCTGGAACGGATGATGCGGTATCAGGCACACGCAATGCGCGATGACGGAGAGTACCTGCATATTGGGTTCCAGGCCGGAGAATTGGCGAAAGTGGGCCTTATCCACAATATGGTGCCGGCGCTTTCCCTGCTGATGGCTGCGGGCATCGGCAAGGAATTCCTACGCGAAGACGTGGTGGAAGCAGCACGGGAATCTGCATTGCGTGTGTTGACACAGGGCAGCCTGCATT
>UMFP01020453.1_pt1 | contig 14205 bp, 15 predicted proteins | sample 1965031 | NCBI WGS metagenome assembly UMFP01 (sample SAMEA4836048, study PRJEB28245) | human gut metagenome | biome: gut microbiome; material: fecal sample | place: Denmark | collected 2008
ATCTCCGCTTCGGTAGATTCTTCACTCCAGTGCCAGTTGTTCAAGTCTCCGGCATGGAAGATACTCCACCCTTGAAGATGAATCAGAAACGAACTGCCGACATCCGTCGAACCGAATGCGTCGATGCGGATGGTATCATCCTCGTATGTCTCTCCTTTTTTTATATAGACGGCATCTCCGGCTTTGGCGCGGCGTGACTTCAGAATATCTTTGGAAAAAATATATTGAATGTCCGGACGCTGTTCTTTCCACGTCAATATGTCACGGTTGAAGTGATCGGGGTGGAAATGAGTAGCCAATACGTACAACTTACCCGGCCTTTGCAGCAGATAATCATGTACGATTCCCCGGTTATGTCCGGTTTCGGAAGAATCTTTGTAGTAATCAATGATAACGGTTACGCCTTCCGCTTCGATGGCGAAACCGCTGTGATAGATATAATCCAGTGTCATAAGCTGAATGTTTTATAGTTGCAATATTACGTATTCTAGTTGGAGTTGCCAAGAAAAATCGACGAAATCAGGGAGCAAGGCGACTGATTTCCCATTCGCCATCCGGTTGCAGAGTATATAGGAAGCGGTCGTGCAGACGGTTCGGACGTCCCTGCCAAAACTCCATTCTCGTAGGGGTGACGGCATATCCGCCCCAGTTGCGGGGTCTTTCCACATTTTTTCCTATCCATCGGGCGGCTTCCTTGACAAAAGCCCGCATCAACTGCATCCTGCTTTTGACAGGCTGGCTTTGCGGAGAGATTCGTGCACCGATCCGGCTTTTATAAGGACGCACACGAAAATATTCATCCGACTCTTCGGGCGGGACTTTGGCAGCCGTTCCTTCTATATGCACCTGCCTTTCGAGCGCATGCCACACAAAAGAAAGGGAGATATATGGATTTTGTGCCAGTTGTCTTCCTTTGCGGCTTTCATAATTCGTGTAAAAGACAAACTTTCCGTCATGGAGTCCTTTCAGCAACACAGTGCGTGTGGATGGCCTTCCTTCGGGAGACACAGTGCCCACAATGACAGCGGTCGGCTCGTCCACCTCTGCGTCAATCGCTTCTTGCAGCCAACGGCTGAAAAGCGAAAGCGGGTCGCCGGGAAGTTCATTTTCCCGCAACCCGCTTCTGGTATATTCCTGTCGGATATCAGCTAGATTTGTTTTCATCTATAAACAGTAACTTCTAATTAATAATCCATCACATGGGTACTTCTATCAATAGAATATGTGAGTCCTTCAATGTTTCCAGTTCAAAACTGTTGGTTTCATAAATACCCATTCCGTCGCGGCGTTTCATGACTTCGCCTTCCACTACGATTTCTCCTTCGATAAGAAATATATATACACCTGCATGACTCTGATGCATATGATAACCTAATTTCTTTCCGGCTTCCACCTTGCCGATAGAGAACCAAGTATCTTGCAAAAGGGAAGCGGGGGTGCTGCCGTCGGGTGATACGATTACCGCCAACTCATTCGGGCGTTCCAGTTCGGTGATATTGAAGTCCTGGTAAACGGGACGCGTATTCCGTTCTCTCGGCATAATCCATATTTGCAGAAATTCCACCGGTTCTACAGGACTTGCATTCATTTCACTATGGAAAATTCCTGTTCCGGCACTCATGGTCTGGATTTCCCCGACAGTGATAATCCGGCTGTTCTTCTTGCTGTCTCCATGTTGCAGATGTCCTTTAAGGGGAATCGAAACGATTTCCATATTCTTGTGCGGATGCGTCTGGAATCCTTCTCCGGGGGCGACCTTGTCATCATTCAGGACACGGAGGGCACCGAAATTGATACGGTCGGAGTCGAAATATTCATCGAAACTGAATGTATGGTAACTATCCAGCCAATCGTATTGGGAATGTCCTCTTGTATCAGCCTTATGTATAACTTTCTTCATAATTTTCTCCTTTTTCTTGTTGATTATATATCCTGTAAACAAAGCAATAGACTAAAAGTTTTATCTCTTCACTTCATTTAGCAGAGGTTTGTGATTGATGAAATCTTTTATGTTTTGCAAGGTTGTCAGGGCAATATTCTCCATCGCTTCGCGTGTGAAGAATGCCTGATGGGAGGTGACAATCACATTATTGAACGAGAGTAGGCGGGCAAGCACATCATCGTCAATGATGCGGTCGGACTGGTCTTCGTAGAAGTACTCACTTTCTTCTTCATATACGTCCAGACCTGCGGAACCGATTTTCTTATTCTTTAACCCTTCAATCAGCGCATTGGTATGAATCAACTGTCCGCGACCGGTATTGATAATCATCACTCCATCTTTCATCTTGCTGATTGAATAATCATTGATAAGATATTTCGTTTCTTCAGTGAGCGGACAGTGTAGCGAGATAATATCCGAGCTATGATATAATTCGTCCAGTGAAGTATAAACAATCTGCTCTTCCCGTGCAAAGTTATAATCAGGGTAGAGGTCGTAAGCCAGCACATTCATGCCAAACCCTCTTAAGATATGAATCAGGATTTTCGCTATTTTCCCAGTGCCGATGATACCTGCTGTCTTTCCGTGCATATCAAATCCCATCAAGCCATGAAGGGAGAAATTGCCGTCTTTAGTACGCCAGGAAGCACGTGGAATTTTACGATTCAACGATAGCATAAGAGCCACCGTATATTCGGCAGTCGCATAGGGTGAGTAGGCAGGTACGCGTACAACGGTAATTCCGGCAGTGGCAGCCGCATCCAGATCCACATTGTTGAATCCGGCACATCGCAGCGCCAGCAGTTTTACTCCATTAGCTGCCATGATGCGGATTACTTCTGCATCGGCAACATCATTTACGAAGATACATACAACATCTGCGCCTTGCGTCAGTAGTACATTGTTCTTATTCAGATTTCCTTTGTAATAGCGTATCTCAAATCCGAATTCTTTGTTTCTATCATTGAAAGAAGATTCGTCATAAGGCTTTGTGCCAAAAAATGCAATAGTATAGCCCATCATATTATTCTATAATTTATTATACTATAAAAACGTAAAAACAGGTGGATTTGTTTGCTCTCTGATTGATGATAAATGTAGATTGTTTCATTAGAAACAGTTTGTTTTTTCAATTAAAATGGGCGGGTGAATGAAAATAAATGCACAAACATATGTCTCGTGTGCAATAATATTGTATCTTTGCGGCCGAAATAATTTAAAAAAGATTTAGATGAGAAAAATTTCCTTGATTGGATTTGTAATGCTAATCGTTTCAATTCCAACTTTTGCCGGAGGTCTTCTGACAAATACTAATCAACACGCTGCTTTTCTTCGTATGTTATCTCGTGGTGCTACTATCGAAATAGATGGTGCCTTGTCTAATCCTGCCGGTCTGGCTTTTTTGCCGAATGACGGTTTCCATATGGGATTGAGCATTCAGAGTGCTTTTCAGACGAGAAATATTGATGCCAGTTTTATGAGACATACTATGAATGGTGCGACGCCTTCCACAGAATCTTATGCTAAGTATTATAAAGGAAAAGCTGCTGCACCGGTTATTCCCAGTGTGTTTGCCGCATATAAGAAAGGTGATTGGACTATTTCCGGTTTTTTTGCGATTACCGGTGGAGGTGGAAAAGCATCATTCGATGACGGTTTGCCTATGTTTGAGTCATTAGCTATGGCGGGTATCTTTAAGGCAACAGCAGGTGCCGGTAATCCTGTTTCTCCTAATATGATGAATATCAACAGTGCAATGGATGGTAAACAATATATTTATTCCGTACAATTAGGTTTGTCTTACAAGATTAATGATTGGCTTTCCGTATTTGGTGGTGGACGTATGAATTATTTTACGGGTGGTTATGAAGGTTATTTGGATGCCAAACTGAAAAAAGATTATGGTGGTGGGGAGTTGATGAATTTAGCATTGGATTGTGATCAGACTGGTTGGGGGTTGACTCCTGTCATCGGTGTGGATGCTAAGTTCGGCAAATTTAACTTCGGTGCAAAATATGAATTCAAGACTAACTTGAATATTGAAAATAATACGAAGAAGAATAATGCTGAAGATGGTGTATTGGCACCTTTCAAGCACGGTGTAAACACTCCAAATGATATACCTTCCATGCTTTCAGTTGCGGCTGCTTATGAAATTTTGCCAGTGTTGCGTGCATCTGTTGAGTACCATTTCTATGATGACAAGAAAGCGGGAATGGCTGATGGAAAACAGAAATATCTGACAAAGGGAACAAATGAATACTTAATGGGTATCGAATGGGACGTAATCAAACGATTGACCTTGAGTTGTGGTGGACAGATTACGGATTACGGATTGTCTGACAATTTTCAGAGCGATACCAGTTTCTCTTGCGACTCCTATACATTAGGTGTTGGAGCGAAAGTGGTATTGAGTGAAAGAGCTAATCTGAATGTTGGTTATATGTGGACTACCTATGAAGATTATACTAAAACTTCAAAGAATTATAATGGTACGGAATTGCCCGGTACTAATGTATATAGCCGCACTAATAAAGTATTCGGTGTGAGCCTTGACTACAGATTTTAATTGTGCATAATCCGCTACAATTTTCTATAGCAGAAGCCGTCTCAAACAACAGTTTTGAGGCGGCTTCAAACTTTTATACCGATTTAATTAGAAAGAATACTGTACCAGCATATTCAACCGGTTGGCATGACGGGTTGAAGAACTGAAATCACTCCGCCATCCTCTCAAATACTCGACGCCCACTTGCAGATTACTGCTTACATTCCAGAAAGCATTCGCTACAAGATACTGTCCCTTGCGGTAAGATTCCGGATTTTCGCTTGGATATCCGTTCTCAGAATAAAGTCTGGATAAACTATATGTTCCGGAAACAAAGAAACTCGGGCAAAAATTATATTGCAGTCCGGCATACCATCCCAACATCGGAAGAACCTGCATTTTTCCTTCATCGTCAGGATCGGGAACAATGTCCACATTGAGATTGCTTAAATCATTCAGATAAGAACCGATACCCTTACCATAATTGAACTGTCCGTAAACCTGCAACTTCTTTGTGATATTGAATGTAGTGGATGCCTGCAAACCGAATCCGGTAGTCGAATAAGCCTTGTCATATACATTGCTTGAATAAGTCATGCTGCGTACGATTGCGCCAAGTTTGATATGACTGCTACTGTTCCAGTTATATTGTGCGGAAGCGGCAAAGTCCGGCATCCGTTGGGTGTTGACGGAAACATCGCTGTTGGTAGTGCCATCTACCGAAGGCATTTCCATGGCAACGCCGAATTTCCAGTTTTTCAACTTGTCGCACATATAGCTTAATTGCGTGGTGCGGTAGAACGCCGAACCGTTAGGGCCTGCAAAGTCGATAGTAGGAGGAAGCGCGGAAAGATCCATGAACGAACCATAACTATATCCGATGGTAAAACCGAGGAATTGCGCATACGCATTTTGCAATTCAAAAGTCTTTCCGTCTCCGCGGAAGTTACCGGCGGTGTAAACCACGAAGTCACCGAGATGTTTCGTACGTCCCACCAGTTTAAGGAATAGGGTGGAAGTGGTGATGTCCATCTGGAACTGATTCCTTGCAAAATTTCCCTTTCCCGGTTGGGGAATCAATGCCGGATAGAAATCGACGTCGTCAACGATACCGTTAAAGTCATACTCTGCCGTTGCACGGACATAACCGCCGATGCCCAATGCAAACTTACCCTTCTGGTCAGTCAGCAGAAAGCGGGGAGCGTTCGGGTCATGGAAACGCATCTGCGAACGGTCGTTCATGATCCGGATAATTTCATCTCCTGCCTTATCACGAGAGACAAACATGATGGAATTGGGTTCTTCATCTTCGATGATTACCTTCTTTTGTGCATGGGCACAGAGGGGGAAGATTCCCATCCCCAGTAGCATAGCTACCATTTTAAAACTAGTTTTCATTATCAGTTAAGTTTTAGGTGAATGCCCAATGAACAACTAAAAAAAGAAATGGTTGAGAGGGGCAAAGGAAAAATTGCCAAACTAACCGGAAGAATTGCTATTTATAATCATTCTAAAAAAACGGAACTTTGTACCGTACTAATCAGATAAAAGAAATACGACGATGGGAAAAGTAGAATTTACTCAAGGAATATTAGACATACAGCCGGATTTGCACCGCTTCGCATATAAGCTCACTGCAAACCGTGATTCAGCTAATGATTTGGTTCAGGACTGTGTGTTGCAAGCATTGGACAATCATGAGAAGTTTACGTATAGCAAGAATCTGAAAGGATGGATGTACACTCTCATGCGTAACATCTTTGTCAATAACTATCGCCGTACTGTCCGCGAAATGAATATCATGGATGATACCTATTCTGTAAATCAACAGCACATGATTGAAGACGAAGATGGTGGCAAGTTTGAGTTTGCCTATGATATGAAGCAATTGTATCGTGTGTTACATACCATTCCCGACGATATGAAAGTACCTTTCCAGATGTTTGTCGCCGGATTTAAGTATAGAGAAATTGCCGAGAAACTAGGATTGCCGATGGGGACGGTGAAAAGCCGTTTGTTCTTCATCCGTAAACGGTTGAAAGAAGAATTGAAAGATTTCTCCTGATACAATTCTTTTTGATTGAGTGATGTGTTTTAAGGTCAAAGTGATGAGCCTTCCTGCCATAGACGACAACTGGCGGGAAGGCTCATTTTTTACTGTCAATCCATCATTTCCTGCACTCTGTGTTTAGCCTTTTGAGCAGTCTCCTGTGCGGTATGGGCTGCTTCCGTGGCTTTTTCTTTCACAGTGTTAGTCGCTTCTGTCGCTTTTTCCTGAGCAACGTGTGCGGCATGTTGTACTTTCTTTTTCAAGCTTTCGCCCGAATGTGAACTCGCTTCGGCACCTCTTTCCTTAGCTTCTTCGGCTCTCTCTTCAGCAAGCCGGGCATTTTTCTTTTCCTGCATTGCTGCTTCTTTTACGTCTTTCTTAAATTGATGTTCCATGATCTGGTCTTTTAGTTAAACATGGATTTTAAACACGTGGCCGTCTGAAAAGGATTCCCCGATTAGGAAATTTTCATTCTTTTTCATTCATCCAAATATTTGTATAGATAGCATCCTTCCTCTTTATCGAGGATATTCATGAGTTGCAACCGGTCAATCATCAAATATCTTTTGCTTTTTCATAGTTTTTCCTCTATCTTTGCAGCCCGAAAGAAAAAGAAAGTATGATGCCGTGAATAGCGGTCGTGTATTCTAGAACACCACGTAAAAAACAGGAATTATGAAAGAGAAAGTATCTGTACCTTTTATGCTGCTTGGCATTCTTTTTAATGTATGCCTTATTGCGGCCAATCTTCTTGAAACGAAAGTAATCCAAATCGGTAGCCTGACCGTGACCGCCGGATTATTGGTTTTTCCTATTTCTTATATAATCAATGATTGTATCGCCGAAGTTTGGGGATTCAAGAAAGCGCGTCTTATCATTTGGAGTGGTTTTGCGATGAATTTCTTTGTTGTAAGTCTTGGACTGATAGCAGTTGCCATTCCGGCTGCTCCTTTTTGGGAAGGCGAAGAGCATTTTGATTTTGTATTCGGTATGGCGCCCCGTATTGTGGCTGCCAGTCTGATGGCTTTTTTGGTCGGTTCGTTCCTCAATGCTTATGTGATGAGCAAGATGAAGATAGCCAGTCAGGGCAAGAATTTTTCCGCCCGTGCCATTTGGTCTACTGTTGTCGGTGAGACGGCAGATTCATTGATTTTCTTCCCGGTAGCATTCGGAGGGATTATTGCATGGAAAGAACTGCTCATTATGATGGGAATCCAAATCGTACTGAAATCCATGTACGAAGTGATGATTCTTCCGGTCACTATCCGTGTGGTGAAAGCGATTAAGAAAATAGACGGTAGCGATGTCTACGATACCGATATCTCCTACAACGTACTGAAAATCAAAGATATTTAAAATATTGTATGAATAGAGAAGCAGCATTGGTTGTGTTCAGTGGCGGGCAGGATTCCACCACCTGCCTGTTTTGGGCAAAGCGCAACTTCAAGAAAGTATATGCCCTGAGTTTCCTGTATGGCCAGAAACATCAGAAGGAAGTGGAGCTTGCACGGGAGATAGCCCGTAAAGCGGAAGTGGAATTCGATGTGATGGATGTATCCTTCATCGGAAAACTGGGACGTAACTCCCTGACTGACGCTACGATGGTTATGGATCAGGAAAAACCGGCAGATAGCGCTCCCAATACATTTGTTCCGGGACGTAACTTGTTTTTTCTCAGTATCGCAGCAGTATATGCCCGCGAGCGTGGCATCAATCACTTGGTAACGGGAGTTTCCCAAACAGATTTCAGTGGTTATCCCGATTGCCGCGACGCGTTTGTCAAGTCACTCAATGTGACATTGAACTTGGCTATGGATGAACAATTCGTAATCCATACTCCTCTGATGTGGATTGATAAAGCCGAAACATGGGCTTTGGCGGACGAACTGGGAGTGTTGGAACTGATTCGCACCGAGACTTTGACATGCTATAATGGTGTACAAGGTGATGGTTGCGGACATTGTCCGGCTTGTACGTTGCGTCGGGAAGGACTGGAGAAATATTTAAAAAGTAAGAATCAATAATATCTCTACACAGAGATTAAAAATGCATTTTCTGCTGTCATCTGTCACATTGCTGTAGCTAATCGTTTGAGTATAAAATGAATAGTCTGTGACAGCAAGTGGTGACAGCAACTAAATTCGACATTCTGCCGTCACATCTCTTGTCACCGGTAAGCTCTGATAAATAAGATAGTAGCTTCTGTTCGGGAATTGTATCGGCTTAATTCAGTTTCAACAGCTTGAAACTGTTGTTTCACGGCAAGAAACCTGAGTTTCATTAGGGGAAACTAAAGTTTCATCAGCGAGAAACTAAAGTTTCAATGGTAAGAAACTAAAGTTTCAACGGTGAGAAACTAAAGTTTCTATTGCTTGAAACTATTAGTTTCAAGGCTTGAAACAAAGTGTTCAGCACCTTGAAACACTTTGTTTCGCCGTATGAAACACGCCGTAACACATAGGACGCGGATAAATCCCCCCCGTGGGGTTAAAGAATTACGGTGATAGGTGACAGATACGGTGATAGGTTGTAAAATGAATCATTCACCACTCAAATGCTTATGAATAAGGTGTTTGAGTATGGTCGGTGATAGGTGAAAGAGGAAATGCGTTTTTTTATCTATGTAGAGGATTGTAGTAAACGAGTACAAATGACAGAATTAAAAGACCAACTTTCCTTATTAGGAAGAAAAACCGAGTATAAGCAAGATTATGCTCCTGAAGTATTAGAAGCCTTTGATAATAAGCATCCTGAAAATGACTATTGGGTACGTTTCAACTGCCCTGAATTTACGAGTCTGTGTCCTATCACTGGGCAACCGGACTTTGCCGAGATACGTATAAGCTACATTCCTGATATAAAAATGGTAGAAAGCAAGAGTTTGAAACTCTATCTTTTCAGTTTCCGTAATCATGGTGCTTTCCACGAAGACTGCGTCAATATCATCATGAAAGACCTTATCCGGCTGATGAATCCCAAATATATCGAAGTAACAGGAATCTTTACTCCTCGTGGTGGTATCTCCATCTATCCGTATGCCAATTACGGTCGTTCGGGGACTAAGTTTGAGCAAATGGCAGAACATCGTTTGATGAATCGGGAATAATTTGATAAATCAGGAGTAATAAAAGCACAATTCATCGCGGATTTAGTTTGTTTTATAACTTAATGCTTATCTTTGTCCGCTGATACACAAAATATTAATCAAACATAAAAAAGAAAGCTTAAAGTTTCAAAGGGTTATGATGGGAAAAGTTTGCAGTTGGTGCGTTATACTATTATGCTTTTTAGCATCTTGTAGTGAAGAAGAGAAAAGTGGCGAAGTTTTTACTCCTGCCGATTATACAGTAAAAGGTAAAGTGGAAAAAGGGCCTTTTATTAAGGGCTCGACAATAACATTGCAACCTTTGGATTCAAAGATGAATTCGTTAGGTACTTCCTACCCGGGTATTATTCTTGATGATGACGGGTCTTTTGATATGGGCTCTTTGAAACTGGATGCTCCCTATGCATTGCTTACCACTAACGGATATTTTTATAATGAGGTATATGGTGATTTATCTAACGGTACAATCACTTTGCAGGCAATCGTTGATCTGAGAGATAACTCTACGGTCAATGTTAATCTGCTAACTCATTTGGCAAAGGAGCGTATTAAGCGACTGATAGCCAATGGCTCTTCTTTCAGTGAAGCTAACAAGCAGGCTCAAAAAGAACTCCTGACTAACTTTGGATTACAAAAATATGCAGAAAAGGACGTAGCTCAATTTTCTATAACAGCGGGCACTGATGAGGCTGCCGCTTTGCTTGTCGTTTCTGCTGCGATGATAAATACTCGTTCGGAAGCTGAATTAACTGAATATTTGGGTAAACTAAGCCTGGATTTTACAACTAATGGTAAATTTACGGACGAGCAGAAAGCAGAATACAGGAAGACTGCTACGGGACTGAACTTTTCTCGGATTGCAGACAATGTGAAAGAACGTTATGAGAGGTTGGGCAAGGACGTTTCAGTGAAAAACCTGGCGTACTATGTGGATTATGACGGAAACGGAATTGCCGGTGATGAACTGGGGGATCCGAATGTTCCAATGGAATTGGCATTTGAGCAGACTGAACTGGAAGTCCCGAAACAAGGCGGAACGTACAAAATTAAGATTCGTGCCAATGTCCCGTATTCATTTACACCTTTGGATGATGAGCATACTGGATCGTGGGAATCTCCATCAATCTTTAAAATTACTCCTATCGTTTACGAAAAACAACTGAACGAACAAACGAAAGAGTTAACAATAAAAGTAGAAGCGGCAGGAAGTATGTTAATGAAGAGCGAGGTCATCAACTTATATAGTTTGGATGGAAAAATACAATCTACATTAACAATCCGCCAAAAAAGCGACCTTGCTAAAACTGAAGATGTATTGAGCAAGGACGGACTGGAACACTTTAAAAGTGTTTTGCTACAGATGGGAGAGGTTGTAAGCTATTTACATTCGATTGAGGGTTTATATACAAAAACATACCAGTATTCTTCCAGTACTGGAAGTTGGGCGACGTTACAGCAGTCTCCTGTGTCTAGTAGTAATAGAGAGTTAGAAACAACTTGGGGGAAATTTTATGCCTTGATCCGTAATGTGTGTGCAGTGGACAAAGTTCTGAAAGAAATAGATATGGAAGGGGATTTGTCGTTTTTCTTATCTTACACTGCGTCTATTCGGGCTGCTGTATATTATGAAATGGCTGTACTTTGGGAAAATATGCCTTATGTCGATCGGGTATTGTCTTATGATGATGCGCAAAATATTACTAATGGTACCCTTAAATCTACTTTTGAAAAGGCGGGAAGTCTGTTGAACGACAGAAGTTTCTTTGCTGATAAAAAGAATGACTTCTCATCTATTTCAAGCCTGATATTTGTTTCTAAAGATGTACCTGCGGCATTGCAGGCAAAAATGTATTTATATCAGGGTGAATATGCGCAAGCTCTTCAATTGTTTGAAGAAGTTATAAACAGCGGGTATTATCAGTTGGATAGTTCCCGTTCGGCTGCTTTATCAAAAGGAAGTAAAGAGATGGTATACGGATTGCCGTTAAGTCTAATTGGGGGTACTTCCGGATTTCCTACTCAATCGGTTTTAGGTTTGAATGATGAATTTATGCCTCTTATTACATATACTGAAGTGCTACTCTCCGCTGCCGAATGTGCAAAGAGGATAAATGATGCCCCCAAAGCCAATTCTTATTTAAATGAAGTGTTGGTTAAAAAGGCTCTGACGCCTTCGGGCGATTTTACCAAGGATTTAAAGAATGTATGGGAAAAGGAACTGAAAGGAACAGGCACTTATTTTGCTTTTTTAAAGCGTAATGAGCTGGCTGTATCCGAGTTAGGACTTAATGCTAAGAGATGTCTTATTTTGCCTATTCCTGATAGGGAAATAGCAATGTCTTCCAACTTAGTACAGAATCCGGGATATTGATAATGGGAGCAGTAAATGTACACTCTGATATTTTGATAGAACTCCGTGAATATATTCAGCAGAATATAATTCCGCAATATGTCAACTTCGACAAGGCACACCAAATAGACCATGTTGAAAAAGTAATTGAAGAAAGTCTGAAACTGGCTTCTTATTATGATGTCAATCTGCCGATGGTCTATACGATTGCAGCTTATCATGACTTGGGACTGTGTGAGGGACGTGAGTTTCATCATATAGTATCCGGCAAGAAATTAATGGCGGATGAAACTTTGCGACATTGGTTTACGGATGAACAACTGTTGCAGATGAAAGAAGCGATAGAAGACCATCGTGCATCCAACAAACAGATTCCGAGAAGTATCTATGGAAAAATAGTTGCCGAAGCCGACCGTATAATAGATCCCGAGGTAACGTTACGCCGTACCGTTCAGTATGGATTGTCCCATTATCCGGAAATGGATAAAGAACAGCAATATGCTCGCTTTCGTAAACATCTTAATGATAAGTATGCGGAAGGGGGATATTTGAAGTTATGGATACCTCAGTCGGATAATGCCGGACGGTTGGCGGAATTTCGCCAGTTTATATCGAACGAAATAGAACTTGTTAAAGTATTTGATAAGCTGTTCTTTGAAGAATCAGGCAAACTTCTATGATTATTATTTGAGGGGGCTCTATCTATGAATTGCGGACACTTTATCTAAAATAAACAGTTTCATATCATTCCACTCTATATTAGAAAACATTGTAGGCATGAGTTCGTCTTCAGCATCTTCAAAGTAAGATAAGCTCATTAGCCCTCGAAAGATAGAATTTTCCGGATATTTTTCAGCATAAAACTTCAGTATGTCTTCTAAAGTGTAATGTTGCAATAGGAAATACATATCTATGAAATCTTTCTTTGTCCCTCTACCTTCTACCGCATTAATTTTCATTGCGGCAATATCTTTAGGAGAAGCCAAACGTAATCCGTCTTTTTCAATAACAGTATCTATCCATGGATATTTGTAATTGACAAAATCGACTTTGATACCATTGATAGAATAAATTTTTATGTTAGTTGTCTCTTTATAAACAGATATTGAACCAATTTTACGTAAGATTTCTCTAATTGTAGTATTGTCTTCTTCTATTTCTCCGAAGAAATCCAAATCTATAGACATACGGTGTCCATATTGAAGTGCCAAAGCTGTTCCTCCGACTAATCTTGTTTTTGCTAAAAAAGGTTCTTGGGTTAGCTTTTTCAGCAGTTCCAAAGTGTGGGGTTCGATAGTTTTGTATGATAACATCGGTATTCTTCTTTAGAGGTGTTTGATATACAGCAGATATATGCCAGGGCTCTCGGGTCTAATGTACGCAATGACTTACAAACCGATACAATCTTGTCTAATCCATAATAAGAACATATTAAAAACCAATCTTCCAAAGTGCCGTATTCCAGAACACGCCGGATAATTTGTGCCGGACAAGTATCCATATCTGCTTTGGATATATCTATATCCCAAAACAGATGAGGAGACAATTTCGATATGTATTCTTTTTGTTTCATGTTTTGTTATTATAAGACTCTATCTTTTCTACAAAGGAACTATTTTATTTCAGATTAACCAAGCGGGTAACTCCTTTTAACACCGTCACCGGCATGTTTTTACTCGTGATGATACGGCCCCCCGTTCAATATCGTCATCGCCCGATAAATCTGTTCCACGAATATCAGTCGTATCATTTGATGCGAGAAAGTCATTTTCGACATTGAAATCTTCTCATGGGCTGCTTGGTAGACTTTCTCGGAGAAGCCGTAAGGGCCACCGATAATGAAAACCAGCCGTTTGTTGACCGTATTCATTTTCCGTTTCATGTAGTCGGCAAATTCAAGGGAACGCATCTCTTTTCCGTGTTCGTCGAGCAGCACCACCACATCTCCCGGTTGGAGCGCTTTCAAAATTAACTCACCTTCCTTTTCTTTCTGTACTTCCATTGAAAGACTCTTCGTGTTTTTCAGTTCGGGAATCACTTCCATGTCAAAAGTGATATAGCGTTTTGTACGCTGTACATAGTCGTTGATAGCTGTAATATAGTGTTGTTCTACGGTTCGTCCTACGACGAGCAGAGTTGTCTTCATGCCTTTATAATTCTGATTAATGCACAAAAATAGGCATTTTTTATGTTATTCTGCAATTAATGC
>UMFP01058013.1_pt1 | contig 14196 bp, 10 predicted proteins | sample 1965031 | NCBI WGS metagenome assembly UMFP01 (sample SAMEA4836048, study PRJEB28245) | human gut metagenome | biome: gut microbiome; material: fecal sample | place: Denmark | collected 2008
AATAGAACAGAATGGAAGAAGTATTCAAGTACATTATCGGTCTCGGGGCGGCAGTGATGATGCCGGTCATTTTCACAATTTTAGGAGTATGTATCGGAATTAAATTTGCTAAAGCGCTGAAAAGCGGTTTATTAGTAGGTGTCGGTTTCGTCGGATTGTCGGTAGTGACAGCGTTGCTTACCAGCAGCCTGGGCCCTGCACTAAGTAAAATGGTAGAAATCTACGGATTGGAACTGGGTATTTTCGACATGGGTTGGCCGTCTGCGGCAGCAGTAGCCTACAATACTTCGGTCGGTGCTTTCATTATACCGGTTTGCCTGGGTGTCAACATCCTTATGTTGGTTACCAAGACAACACGTACTGTCAATATCGACCTTTGGAACTATTGGCACTTCGCATTTATCGGAGCCATCGTTTATTTTGCTTCCGACAATATCTATTGGGGATTCTTCGCTGCCATCATCTGCTACATCATTACGCTGGTAATGGCTGATATGACTGCTCCCGCTTTCCAGAAGTTCTATGATAAAATGGACGGTATCTCTATTCCCCAACCGTTCTGCCAAAGTTTTGTTCCGTTCGCTATTGTTATCAACAAACTGCTCGATATGATTCCGGGATTCGACAAACTGAATATCGACTCGGAAGGTATGAAGAAGAAATTCGGTCTGATGGGAGAGCCGTTGTTCCTGGGTATCGTGATTGGTTGCGCTATCGGGGCATTGGGCTGCGGAAGCTGGAAAGAAGTGGTAGACAGTATTCCGGGCATTCTCGGACTGGGTATCAAGATGGGTGCGGTAATGGAATTGATTCCCCGTATCACGAGTCTTTTCATCGAAGGCTTGAAACCTATTTCTGATGCTACCCGCGAACTTATCGCCAAAAAATATAAGAGTAACACAGGTTTGAGCATTGGTATGAGCCCCGCACTGGTAATCGGTCATCCGACTACGCTGGTGGTTTCACTGCTTCTGATTCCTGTCACTATTTTCCTCGCAGTTATCCTTCCGGGCAACCGTTTTTTACCGCTGGCATCCCTGGCAGGTATGTTCTACTTGTTCCCGATGATTCTGCCTATTACAAAAGGTAACGTGGTGAAATCATTTATTATCGGCTTGGTAGCATTAATCGTAGGTCTGTATTTCGTGACCGAACTTGCCGGATTCTTCACACTAGCTGCCAAAGACGTATATGCCGCTACGGGCGACCCGACGGTGAATATTCCTGCGGGCTTTGAAGGCGGCGCGCTCGACTTTGCTTCCAGTCTTTTCTGCTGGGGTATCTTCCACCTGACTTACAGCCTGAAGATTATCGGCCCTGCCATCCTCGTAGTTCTCGCGCTCGGAATGGCTATCTACAACCGTATCCGCATGACTAGAAATGATGCCAAGGCTGCATTGAACAGTAACAGTAATAAGGAATAAGTAGAAAACTCGTAACTGACAATAAGTAGTATATAATATATAATCCAAATAAAAATTCGAAAGATGAAAAAATTAGCAATTGCAATGATGTTGGGTATCGCAGCTATGTCTGCTTCTGCCCAGGTGAATTACAAGATGCAAGTGGCTTGCAGTCCGCAAGACGTGAAAACGTATGATACAAACCGCCTGCGTAGTAGCTTCCTGATGGAAAAAGTAATGGTTCCGAACGAAATCAACCTTACTTATTCTATGTACGACCGCCTGATCTTCGGTGGTGCTGTTCCTGCAACGAAGGAACTGGTACTGGAAACTATCGACCCGCTGAAAGCTAAATTCTTCCTGGAACGTCGCGAGCTGGGGGTTATCAACATTGGTGGCGAAGGTATCGTAACTGTTGACGGCAAAGAATACACACTGAAATTCAAAGATGCACTGTACGTAGGTAGAGGCAAGCAGAAAGTGACTTTCAAGAGCAAAGATTCAAGCAATCCTGCCAAGTTCTATATCAACTCGGCTACTGCCCACAAGGAATACAAGACTCAGTTGATTACTATCGACGGACGCAAAGGTTCTCTGAAAGCTAACTCTTTCGCTGCCGGAAAGATGGAAGAAAGCAACGACCGCGTCATCAACCAGTTGATTGTGAACAACGTACTTGAAGAAGGCCCTTGCCAACTGCAAATGGGATTGACAGAACTGAAACCGGGTAGCGTATGGAACACAATGCCGGCTCATACTCACAGCCGTCGTGTGGAAGCTTACTTCTACTTCAACGTGCCTGCCGACAACGCTATCTGCCACTTCATGGGTGAACCGCAGGAAGAACGCATCGTATGGATGCAGAACGAACAGGCTATCATGTCACCGGAATGGTCTATCCACGCTGCTGCCGGAACAAGCAACTATATGTTCATCTGGGGTATGGCTGGTGAAAACCTCGACTACGGAGATATGGACAAGCTCAAATATACAGAAATGCGCTAATCGTTGCGCGGCTCTGCATTACATATATAAAATCCGAGAAACTTCATCCTTTCCCCCACCGGGAGAAGGGATGAAGTTTTCCGGGTTTTATATACTTCAACCTCCCCCCCGACGTTACAGACTAGACGTGTTATGAAACGATAAATATACTCTTTGAAACAAATAGCATATAAATGTAACGAATAATACATGAATTCGACCAAATTTTACAAATAAAATCCAGTCGAAATCCCGACCTTTGTCAACGAATCAAAATCTATTTAAATCCATTATCATGAATGCATTTCAAAAAACAGGCGAGAAAATGACAAACTACAGATGGACTATCTGTGCTATGCTATTCTTTGCTACTACAGTTAATTACCTCGACCGCCAGGTGCTTTCCCTTACCTGGGACGAGTTTATCAAACCGGAATTTCACTGGAACGAAGTTCACTACGGTACAATTACTTCCGTATTTTCTATTGTATATGCAATATGTATGTTGTTCGCCGGCCGCTTTATCGACTGGATGGGCACAAAGAAGGGGTATCTATGGGCAATCGGCGTATGGTCGGCAGGTGCTTGTATGCACGCTCTTTGCGGTATCGTGACCGAACAGTATGTAGGTATGCACAGCGCAGCCGAACTGATGGCTGCTACAGGTGACGTAGTGGTGGTACTGGCTACCGTAAGTATGTACTGTTTCCTTGCCGCACGCTGTATCCTGGCTCTCGGTGAAGCGGGTAACTTCCCGGCTGCTATCAAAGTAACGGCAGAATACTTCCCTAAGAAAGACCGTGCCTACGCTACTTCTATCTTCAACGCCGGTGCTTCTATCGGTGCCTTGATTGCTCCGGTTTCTATCCCGCTGATTGCGAAAGCATGGGGATGGGAAATGGCATTTATCGTTATCGGTGCCCTCGGTTTCGTTTGGATGGGTATGTGGATATTCATGTACGATGCTCCGTCAAAGAGCAAGCACGTCAACAAAGCCGAATTGGATTATATCGAACAAGATAAATATGAAGAAGGCGCTGCTCCGGTAGTTGTTGAAGAGAAGGATGAGAAGAAGATGAGCTTCCTTCAGTGCTTCACTTATAAGCAGACATGGGCTTTTGCCGCCGGTAAGTTTATGACGGACGGTGTGTGGTGGTTCTTCCTGTTCTGGACTCCGTCTTACCTGAATACCCAATTTGATATCAAAACTTCCGACGGATTGGGTATGGCATTGATTTTCACGCTGTATGCTGTGACAATGCTGTCTATCTATGGTGGTAAACTTCCGACTATCTTTATCAATAAGACGGGTATGAATCCGTATGCCGCACGTATGAAGGCGATGTTGATTTTCGCGTTCTTCCCGTTGGTGGTGCTTTTGGCACAGCCGTTGGGTACGTTCTCTCCGTGGTTCCCTGTTATCCTGATCGGTATCGGTGGCGCTGCCCACCAGTCATGGTCGGCCAATATCTTCTCTACCGTAGGTGATATGTTCCCGAAAACAGCGATTGCAAGTATTACAGGTATCGGTGGTATGGCCGGTGGTGTAGGTTCAATGTTGATGCAGTTTGGTGCAGGTCTTCTGTTTGTTCACGCTGACGAAACGCACATGACGTTCATGGGATTTGAAGGCAAACCTGCCGGATATTTCATCATGTTCTGTATCTGCGCCGTGGCTTACCTGATTGGTTGGGTTATCATGAAAGCATTGGTACCGAAGTACAGACCTATCGTACTGGATTAATCAATCCTGAACTATAATAAAAGAAAAGAGGAAGATGTCCGATGACGGATTATCTTCCTCTTTTTTTATAACAAATCTTTTCAGACAAAAAGAAAAAATAAAAAAGCCTCTTCTCCCGAAGAAGGCTTTTTAGGTTTACTTATTCTGCATCATCACCCTGCAATATTTTCAACCGAACACTAAAAAACAGTGTTCTTGCATTCCTATAATGAAGGATAGTAAACGTTAAGATGAAAAAAAGGGAAGTCTCACGACTTCCACAATTCTTCTAACCTTAAATCTAAATCTCTATGAAAAAAACGTGTTGCAAATATAGGCGTTTGTTCAACATATAGGTGTTAATGAATTGCATAAAGAGAGAATAAAAACTAACTTCTGCAAAATGATGCAATTTTTCAGGCATGTTCTATTAAATTTAATAAACTTTTATAGATAGGGTTTCGCTTTAAGAGTCCCGGAACACCTGTAATGAACATTTGTTTCCGTGCGCGTGTCAAGGCGACATTCAATTTTCTGTCAATCAAAACACCCGCTTCTTCTGTCAGATTCGATAGGAATTTTAATTGATAGGGATGGTTGACGCAGAAGGAGTAGATAATTACGTCCCGTTCGCTTCCCTGAAAACGTTCGACAGTATCAACCAGTATCCGGTTGAGTGCCGGAATGCCTAATGTCTCTATTTCTTTTTTAATAAGGGCTATTTGACTACGGTAAGGAGTTATGACTCCCAGTGTACGGGATTCGTCAAAATGCTTCTGATTGCTTTCATAAATCCGGGCAGCCAGTCCGGCAACAATCCGGGCTTCTGAAGAGTTGACTTTTGCAGAGCTTCCCGCTCTCTCCGGTATGGATGGATAAAAAGCGACACGGGAGATATGTCCGGAATCTTCCAACTGGTGAGGTAATCCGACAGGAATCAAGCGTCCGCCATAGAAAGCACGGTTGGCAAACAAGGCTACTTCGGGATGCATGCGGCCTTGACGGCAAAGCATGTCGTAAGAACGACCAGTGGCAGACGATGTGTTATCGGCAATAATGGACGACGAGCTGTCGTTGCCAGAAGAACAATTCCGGTAAAGACGCTCGAACAGCGAGTCTTTCAGATTTGCCAGTCCGATAGAGAGCAGTGATTCATCGTAGATGGCGGATTGTTCCGTGTTTTGCAACACGACAGCAGGAAGCTGTTTATGGTCGCCAATCAGGATAAACTTGTCAATGGCGTTCCGGTCATCTTCACCGCGGGCACAAAGGATTCCCAGTAATTGAGGTTCGAGTATCTGCGTAGCCTCATCTATGATGGCTACATTGAAATGTTTCAGACGGAAAAGTTCCGGTTTGCCGGAAATGGCAGCGACTGTTCCTACAATAATACGGCAGTTCCGGATACGTTCGTAGACTTCCGAACGACGATTGCAGGACGACAGTTCATTTTCTATCAGATGTGAACGGTAGTTCTCGTCACAGGACAATTCACTTCCGACACGGATAAAATCAACAGCGGGACGGATGGAAGCCAGCGACTTACATATTTCGTCAACTGCCCGATTGGTGTATGAAAGCAACAAAATTTGTGCTTCTTTATCAGCATGAAAAGTCTCTACCATCTTCTTCAGGGCGCAGGAAGTCTTGCCTGTCCCCGGAGGGCCGACGAGAAGGAAATAGTCTTGTGCGGCTTTCGCTTTCAGTGCAACACGGGCAAAATCGTCTTCCGCTTGTGAAATAAGGGTATCCAATGATTCGTCAAATTTCGGCGGGCGTTGCGATAGCAACAGGTCGCGACGCTCCTGTGTAGCAGAAAGATAAGCGTACAATCCCTGATACATGGAACGGAATGTCGTATCCATCGTATCGTGCTCTATGGCATAAAGGCTTTCGGCAGGAAGAACGGAAGGATTCTGCTGTGTAGAACGCAGACGGATACCAATTTCATTATCTGTCAGATGCTCGATGTTCCCCTTGAATACCATTTTGTTGGTCACATTATCCGTCTCACTGTTACGTTCATACAGGATAATGGCATCGCCCTGACGGAAGTTGGGAAGTACAGATTCTAATCGAGACTCACATTCTTCAGAACGAACCAATAATAAATGAGCTTTATGCTCGTCGGCGGCATGGTTTTCCTGAATTCGTAAATCATAGATTATCTCTCCTGCCTCGCACTTTTCCGCCAGTGTGGAAAGCCATAAAGAAGCTGCTCCCGTACGTCCTTCATAGTCGACATCACCGGATTTAGAGGTATAGAGTTCTTTAGTCAGGAAATTATATACGGCATAGAAATATTTCTTTTCCAGTGGCGAAAGAACTTTCAATTTCTCCTGAAAATTGTCGATAGACGGGCGCAGATAGGTTTCCCAAAAGCGACCTTTCAGTCCACGTTCATTCAGAGTGGTAGCGTTTATTTCAGATAGTTTCTCTTCGGTATATTCCAGGCTGTTCCGTAATTGGATGCCGTATTCATTGGCAACAATCCGGTTTCGCAAATCAATTACCCGGCGCACCATCGCCCAGGAAGGGCGGGACGGGTACAGAAGCGGGTAACGGGTATAGAGCAGATAGGCTTTCACTTTCCGGTGATCCATCCCCATCGAGTATTGAAGGACGGCCTGATAGAGAAGCATCTGCACTTTATTGTTTTCCTTGGGTTCCACTTTGCCGCGGATGGCGTATTCGTCGGCTTTGCCGGATTTCATTTCTATGAAGGAAGACATATCCCGTTGCATATAGTCGAGACGGCCTTGCAATCCGAGCGCTTCGCAGATATAAGAAGGTTCGAGCACTGCATCTGTCTTGTCGAGTTCATATCCGGCGGCATGAAAGGTATCATTCACCGTCTCACGGATATGCTCAAAGTGCAGTTTGCAGTCGTCAAAAAATTGACGTTCTTTCTCTCTGTCCCGCAAATCGGGGCAGGCTGCCAGTTCGATAGGATAACGCCGGAAGGCTTTTTGCATACAAGTCCGGTAGTCGATATCTTCTTCATCCTGTGCATGAATCCATTCGTCGAGGAAAAGGTTGGCTATATTTCCCAATAACAAAGGGCGGGCGTTTTCAATCGGCTGGAGACGGGACAGGTAATAATTTGCCGGATGATGCCCGTAGTCGCGGAAACATTCGGCAAGGGAACTGATGTCAATCAGATAGTCCGGTTCGAGAACAATAAATGAAGGGGTCAAGATTCCTTCATTATCAATGGCTACATCCAGGAGATTCACTTGGGCATGGCGCCAAAGTAGCTTGCACGTTTCTGCAAATTCTTCATTAATCTGAGGGATATTGTAGCGGACGAGTAGCAGTTTCTCCGAGACTTCATCCAACGGGGTGACATACAGATATTGTTCGTCGGCATATTGAAAGCAAACACGCATCCGTTGCACCCGTTCACGGGCAGGGGGAGCAACTATGTAGGTAGCGTCCGCACGTGGCAGCAAGCGGTAGAGTACATCCGGTATATCTTCGTCCGAGAGTTTACGGATCAAGAAAGCCAGTGTCTTGGCATCCCGCAACAGGTTCTCCCTGGTCGGTTCGAGACGGCGGTTCAGTATTTGATTGGAAGTCAGGCGGAAAGTATGCAGCCGGTTCTGCTCGCCTGCCGAAAGGTCTATCTTTGCGGCGATAAAGCTGATACGGGCGGAAAGGTCGGTCATTTGCAGACTTTCGTTCTGCATTTGTGAACGGCAAATGCGTTCCAGCAAGTCACGCATTTGCTTGTATCCTACGGCAAGCCGGGCATCTTCCGCCCGACAAACGGCTAAAAGTAATTCATAAGATTCTATCGCTTCACTCTTCTGACAAGGCAATTTCATCTTCTATCTCTTCTTCTGTTTTCTTCTTGTCCTTTATCATCAGGATGCTCATTTCATAGAGCAGATAAAGTGGAATGGCCACGACGCTCAATGTGAACGGGTCACCTGTCGGAGTGATGATGGCAGCAGCTATCACGATGATGACAACAGCATGACGACGGTATTTCCGCAAGAAGGACTTGTTGACTACTCCCAGCAATGAAAGCAACCACGTTACTAATGGTAATTCAAACGCCAGTCCCATGCATAGAATCAGCATCATAAAATTGTCAATATAGGAATTGAGTGACAGGATGTTCTCCACTTCCGAACTTAACTGATAGGTGGACAGGAAACGGAGCGTCAACGGATAAACCATAAAATAACCCAGCAAGACACCGATAAAGAACATCACCGTCCCGATGGTTAATGCCTTGCGTACTCCTTCCCTTTCGTTAGGATAAAGGGCAGGGCCGATAAAACGCCATACTTCAAAGAAAATATAGGGCATGGCGGTCACTACCGACATCCAGAAGGCTGTCGACATGTGTATAAAGAAGGGAGCCGCCAAGTTTATATTGACCAGCTTCACCTGAAACTCTTGTGTGAAAAAGTCATCGGTCAGATCGAATGTCTGTCCGATATGCCGTAATAAATCGTAGAATATGAAATCATTGTGGCATGGCGCCAGAATCACATGATCGAAAAGGTAGGGCATAGCAATAAAATAACCTATTGCCAATACAAACCAAACTCCAATCACCCGAAAAAGTACCTTGCGCAGTTCATCCAAATGATCCCAAAAGGTCATTTCTGCCATCCGTACTTATTTTACTTACTTGAGTCCGCCGGTTTGTCCAGGTCTTCTTTTGCCTTATTTATTTCTTCTTTAGCATCATTCACTCCATCCTTGAAGCTCTTCACGCCTTTGCCCAAGCCGCGCATCAGTTCAGGAATTTTCTTTCCACCAAAGAGAAGGAGAATAACCAAAGCTATAATAATCCATTCGGAACCACTAGGCAAGAAACCTAATAATAATAAGTTTGTCATACGTTTATTTGATAAAGAGGTTTTTATTAGTTGGTGCAAATATAAAGAAAAACGGCAAACTGTAAACGGTAAACAATGAATTATTTATGTTAGTTCACTTTCATTCATCATTTACCGTTTACTGTCTACCGTTTTATTATTTACTGATTATCCGTTTGTCGGTTCTCAGTTTTCATTTATCTCTCACGGTTTTATTCCTGATAATATACCCGTTTCACCCGTGTCGATATACTGGTAAGAACTTCATAAGGAATGGTATCCAGCTTGTCGGAGAGAACTGTTATCGGCAGGTCGTCACCGAAAATAATCGCCTGGTCGCCTTCACGGCAGTCGATGTCGGTAACGTCTATCATGCAGACGTCCATACAGATATTGCCCACATAAGGCGCTTTCTTTCCATTCACCAGGCAGTAGGCATTTCCACGTCCCAAATGGCGGTTCAGCCCGTCGGCATAACCGATAGGAATGGCGGCGATGCGTGAAGGACGTGCCAGATGTCCCATCCGGCTATACCCAACCGTATCTTCTTCGGGCACATTGCGAATCTGGAGTATCGTTGTCTTGAGGGTACTTACATTATGAATAATCGAGTTGTCTATCGGGCTGACTCCGTAAAGTCCGATTCCCAGCCGTACCATATCAAACTGCGCACCGGGGAAACGCTCGATTCCCGCCGTATTGCAGATATGGCGCAGAATCTTATGCGGGAAAGCGGCTTGCAACTCCTGCGAGCCCTTTTCAAACAGTTCTATCTGCTGGCGCGTAAAGGCATCGAACTGGGGAGAATCACTTCCTACGAAATGAGAGAATACCGAACGGGGAATAACCGCGCTTTGGTTCTTCAGGCGGCGGATAAGCAAGGGTATATCTTCCACGGCAAAGCCGAGACGGTGCATACCCGTATCCAGTTTTATATGAATCGGGAAGTTGGTGATTCCTTCTTTTTTGGCGGCTTTGATAAGCGCGTCGAGCAGATGGAAATTGTAGACTTCCGGTTCCAGTTTATAGTCGAACATGGTTTTGAATGCCGTAAGCTCCGGATCCATAATCATGATAGAGGAAGTAATGCCTGCTTTGCGGAGTTCGGAACCTTCGTCGGCAACGGCTACCGCCAGATAATCAACATGATGTTCCTGTAAGGTCTTGGCTATCTCATAAGAACCGGCTCCGTAGGCAGAAGCTTTCACCATGCAAATCATTTTCGTTTCAGGATGGCGGAGCATGGAACGGTAGTGGTTCAGGTTGTCTACCATGGCGTGCAGGTTTACTTCCAGGATGGTTTCATGCACTTTCAATTCCAAGGCTTCGGATACCCTGTCGAAGTTGAACACACGCGAACCTTTTATCAGAATGACTTCCGAATGAAGGGATTTGAGTATGTCCGACGCGAGAAGGGCTTCGGTATTGGGGAAGAAATAGCGTTCGATGTCATCACCAAACCGGGCGGCACACGAGGAAATCTCCGGGCCTACGCCAATCAGTTTATTAATGCCCCGGCTTTGCACCAACTGGGCTACACGGCGGTAGAGCGTGGCTGTGCTTTGTCCGGTTTCCAGTATGTCGGACAGGATAAGCGTCCGGTTCAGCCCTTTCTTTTCAGAACGGCGGACAAGGAAGTCAAGGGCTATATCCAGGGATGCCAAGTCCGAATTATAGCTGTCATTTATCAAGACACTGTTGTTCTTTCCTTCTTTTACTTCCAGGCGCATGGCAATCGGTTCGAGGCGTGCCATCCGTTCGGTGATCTGGTCGGCGGGAGTCATCAGGTAGAGACAGGCTGCCAGGCAGTTCAAGACGTTTTCGATGGAAGCATCGTCAATAAAAGGAATACAGAAAGTATTATCCATATCCAGATAACGGTAGGAAATGACGGTGTGGTCTTCTTTCTTCGTTATGCGGCTGATATGAAGCGGACGTTCGATATCCTTTTTACTCCAGGCAATCTCACGGGCTGTCAGCATTGACTTTGCCACGCAGTTGCTGATTAATTCATTATCGCCGTTGTAAATCACGACATCGCAGTCTTTGAAAAGCGTCAGTTTTTCCATGCACTTCTCCTGCAATGAGAAGAAGTTTTCCTGATGAGCGCCGCCGATATTAGTCAGAATACCGATGGTGGGCTTTATCATCCGTTTCAAAGCTCCCATCTCTCCCATTTCGGAGATACCGGCCTCGAAGATTCCCAGTTCAGCTTCTTCGTCGAGTTGCCACACAGAAAGCGGAACGCCGATTTGAGAATTATAACTGCGCGGAGAACGGACGATACGGCGATCCGGACTAAGCAACTGGTGCAACCATTCTTTCACAATGGTTTTTCCGTTACTGCCGGTAATGCCGATAACGGGTATCTTGAAATTCTCACGGTGTACTTCAGCCAGTTTCTGCAAGGCTTTCAAGGGATTGGGGACGATGAGGAAGTTGGCTTCTTCATATTTCTGCCCGGCAAGGGTAGTCCAGTCCTCTTCGGAGACTACAAAATTACGCACTCCCCGGTCGTATAAATCGGGAATATAGCGTGCTCCACTATTTCGTTTGGTAGCTAAAGCAAAAAAAAGAGTTTCTTCTGGAAAACTCAGGGAACGGCTGTCTGTTAACAGCCAATCAATAGTCGTTTCATATTCGCCCACACGGCGGGCACCGATACTTTTGGCTATGGATTCAATCGCATATGACATAGTTCTGTTTCTTTTTGAAAATCTAAGTACGGGTATTTTCCGATAAGTCGTTCTATTTTTAACACTATTTGTCCTAAAAAGCGTTGATACGCTTCTGAAGCGGGATGAAAGGGCTTATGAGCCAAGTCCCGCCGGATATCTTCGACCTCTGCCATAATCTGCTTTGTGTCAGCGGAAAAGAAGGTTTCGGAGAAGCGTTCCCACAGGTAACGGACTGCCAATGGAGACGGATGCAACATATCATCCGCATAAAAGCGGTAATCACGTAATTCGTCCAAGACTATTTCATAGGAAGGGAAATAGAAGACGTGTTGCGGGAAAAGTTGTTGCAAGCGGTCGATAGCAAGTAATAAAGTGGATTTGCTTAACTGGTTGGCGTGCATCCCGTCGCGAATGTGGCGGATGGGACTTACGGTGAACAGGATCTTCAGATTCGGATTACGGGCTGCCAGGCTGGTAATCAACGAAGTATATTCGTCTACTATTTCGTCTACAAGAAGAAGCCTGCGGTTAAAGTTGCTCTCGGGCAGTTTATGACAATTGGCAACAACCTTTCCCGTTTCTTTTTGTTCATAGACGTAAGCCGTACCGAAAGTCAGCATCAGCCAATCAAGTTGTTGCATAGCCTTACGGGCTTGTTGAAATCTCACGTTGATATGCTGCAAGGTTTCTTCTGGGGTGGATGCGGAAAAGGAGCCATGATGCATAGGACTATGCCATAGCCCCCGATAAGCAAACAGGTCTTTCTCCGTGTATTCTTTTTTCGTTGCAATCTCCCGCAAAGCGGATGAGATAGATAAAGGATTATAAAGAATACCGAAAGGATTCAGCTCCAACCGGAATTTGGCATCTGCAAGCAAGGCACCTATATTTTCGGCGAAACAAGACCCTATCAAAAGTATATGGTCTGTATGTCGGATTGCCGGAAGTCCGGCGGGCAATTCCACAGATGTTTGAAAGTTCATATGATTTTCCATCACTTTATTACATTTCGTATGCAAAAGTATACTTTCTTTTCGTACTTTTGCACTAAATTTCCTAGAATCATGAATAGTGAACCGATATATAACTTGCTAAAATCCATTAATTACCCCGAAGACCTGCGAAAACTAACCGTAGAGCAACTGCCGGAAGTATGCGATGAACTAAGGCAGGACATTATTAAAGAGCTCTGCTGCAATCCGGGACATTTTGCCGCCAGTCTTGGGACAGTGGAACTGACTGTAGCCCTGCACTACATCTACAATACACCTTATGACCGTATTGTGTGGGATGTGGGACATCAGGCTTACGGCCATAAAATTCTGACAGGACGCCGTGAAGCTTTTTCCACCAACCGGAAGTTTGGCGGAATCCGCCCTTTCCCGTCACCGGAAGAGAGCGAATATGACACTTTCACATGCGGACACGCTTCGAACTCTATCTCCGCCGCTCTCGGCATGGCTGTTGCCGCTGCGCAAAAAGGAGATTCCAAGCGTCATGTGGTAGCCATCATCGGTGATGGTTCCATGAGTGGCGGACTGGCTTTCGAAGGACTGAACAATGCGTCTGCCACCCCGAACAACCTGCTTATCATCCTGAATGATAATGATATGGCCATCGACCGTAGTGTCGGCGGCATGAAGCAGTATCTTTTCAACCTGACGACTTCCAACCGTTACAACCAGTTACGTTTCAGAATGTCGCGTGTGTTGTTCAAGCTCGGTATCCTGAATGAGGAACGCCGCAAGGCGCTGATACGTTTCGGCAACAGCCTGAAGTCGATGGCTGCACAGCAACAGAATATTTTCGAGGGAATGAATATCCGTTATTTCGGTCCGATAGACGGACACGATGTAAGGAATCTCGCCCGCGTACTGCATGATATCAAAGATTTGCAGGGACCCAAAATCCTGCATTTGCACACTATAAAGGGAAAAGGGTTCGCTCCGGCGGAAGAACATGCCACCGAATGGCATGCTCCGGGCAAGTTCGACCCCGTCACCGGTGAACGTTTCATTGTCAACACGGAAGGAATGCCACCGCTTTTCCAGGATGTATTCGGAAATACATTGGTAGAGTTGGCTGAAGCCAATCCGAAGATTGTCGGTGTGACTCCTGCCATGCCCAGTGGCTGTTCGATGAATATACTGATGGAAAAAATGCCGAAACGGGCATTTGATGTCGGTATTGCCGAAGGGCATGCCGTTACTTTCTCCGGTGGTATGGCAAAGGACGGGTTGATACCGTTCTGTAATATTTATTCTTCTTTCTTGCAGCGGGCGCATGATAATATCATCCATGACGTAGCGATACAGAATCTTCCTGTGGTATTATGCCTCGACCGTGCCGGACTGGTTGGCGAGGATGGCCCTACACACCACGGAGCATTCGATATGGCTTGCCTGCGTCCGATACCCAATCTTACTATTTCTTCGCCAATGGATGAACACGAGTTACGTCGACTGATGTACACGGCACAGTTGCCGGATAAGGGTCCGTTCGTAATCCGTTACCCGCGGGGACGTGGAGTGCTGGTAGACTGGCAATGTCCGCTGGAAGAAATTCCGGTAGGG
>UMFP01000329.1_pt1 | contig 14065 bp, 8 predicted proteins | sample 1965031 | NCBI WGS metagenome assembly UMFP01 (sample SAMEA4836048, study PRJEB28245) | human gut metagenome | biome: gut microbiome; material: fecal sample | place: Denmark | collected 2008
CACGAAGTGCGGCTGTCTCTGCCGTATCCCAGGTAGCGGGCTGCGTATTCGCATCGGTCGTAAGGTAAATGGCATCACAACGACCGTCGAAACCGGTGAGGTCTTTCAAAGCAAGAGTGGTAGTCCCTGCTTTCAAGATTGTCTTTCCGGCAAATTGCCATTGCCAGGAATTACCTGTATGTCCTAACGTCGTTTTCAGCAATTTGCCGCCTAAAGCCAGGCGGAATTTTCCGGGTCCTTCGGCATCGGTCCAAGGTGAAGTCCAGTTGTAAGTACGGGCATATACGTAGTAAGTGCCCGCTTGGGGAATGTTGATTTCTGCCGTAGCATCCGCCACAGGGATGCCCATGCCATGTGCCATGAGATAGGGCGAACCCATCTGATCCATGAACTGCTGGTCGAGCACCCAGCCGCCTCGCTGGCTGAAGCTTTCTGCTTCGACGAGCAGTTCTCCGGCTACAGCCACAAGGCTACAGGCTACGGCTATGCATGTCAGTAAGAATTTTTTCATCACAGCACAGCGTTTTTATGATTATTGAATAGTTATATCTCCCACTTTCACCCAACCTTCGGCGGTTTGATACTCATCACGGGCTGAAAGTAAGATACCGATAGCATTCTCTTTGGTCGTATCTACCAGTCCCACTGCCCAAGTGTAAGTACCTGCGGCTACATCGGTAAGCTTGATGTTGCTAGTGTAGGTTTTGGGCTTTCCGCTCATCCAGGTGGCAATGTCCGCTTTCTCTTCTATATAGATGCGGGCGGGTTCTCCGGTAGTCTTGTTGAGCAGGGCGATAGCCAGTTTGTATTTGTCACCGTACTGCGGCAGATTGGTAGGGCAATATCCCCAGCCTAAGTTCGACCAACGGTGAGTAAGTGATACGTTGCTGCCGCTACGGGCTGTAGTAGGAATAGACAGACGGTCGGGGTAGAGACGGTAACCGCCTTCGGATATAAATTCCTTTACCAGGTGGAAAGCGGTGTTAAACCAAGAGTGCGTTTCACCGGTGTTCACGTTGGTATCAAAGCGAAGATCCATCATATTGACATAACCACCCTTAGCTTCATCATATTCTCCCTGACGTACTTCTGCAAAATTCTTGTAACCGTCGCCGGCAATAGAACCACCATGGGATGATTCCACCCAACCACCTTCCATAGTAACAGGTACGATACCATGATAAGTAGTAGCGATGCCACGCTCCCAATCCTTATAATATTGCTTCATACCAAAAGCATCATGACGCAGGCAGAAGCCTTTGGCTACGGCACGTTTCACCATATCGGCGGATATATCGGTATCAACATCACTAAACTCTTTGGTAGCAAGCAGGCATCGGTGATAGTTTATCATGATAGGCACTTTGGTGAAGAGACGTGACATTACGTCGGTAATCCATTCGAATACAGCTTGTCTGGGACTCTCATCCCCTGTAGAATATTTCAGTGTGTGAGTCTCACCCCATTTGCCCAATCCAAAACCGCTTACAAATTGAGTGACATCGGGGTCATTGTATTTGGCTGCAAAAGCGGTGAGGAACGCTTCATACTCCCTCTGGAAAATGGGGTCGTCGGGATAAGGAGTCCATACGTCTACACTACCGGTAGTGGTGGTAAAGCCTTCGGCACCGGCTTCCTTTACATACTCGGGGCAGGCATTCTCATGCTTGTCACGGCTGTCGCACACAAAGGTGAAGGCAAGCTTCAAGTTGCGTTCTTTGGCTCCTTTCACCAGCATTTGGAAACGCTTCGCCGGTTCAGTCTGTAAAGTTTCATCCCATACATATTTACCTCTTTCAGGATTGAAATGACTCCAAAGTCCACGTACATAGAGGGTATTGCCATAGTCGGATACTTTCACGGTGCCTTCGGACGACTCGAAATTGTCGTAGAGTTCCCAGAAATCCATCATCATGCCACTTCCGATACCTGAGTAGATTACCCATCCACTCATAGGATTACGCAGCAGTTTGTAGCGTTCGGGCTTAATGCTGACGGTAGTGTTGCCTTCGATGTTCCAACTGTAGTCGGTTGTAAGGTCATCATCGTCTGAACAAGCAGTACCTATAAAAGCCGTAGCAGCCAGCAGGCACATCGACAAGGTCTTGATGCTGTTTTTTATTATTTTGTTCATAGAATATATGTCGTTAATTGTTATTGTTTAAAAGGTAGAATAAGAAGTGAAGTGATTGAAGCTTCACCCCTTATTCTGTTCAATTTTGGATTTATTTAATATCAAAGAGTACAGTGTTATTCTCTATATCCACTACTACATAGTTACAGCCTTCGGGGATGAGGAAGTAAGCGTAGCGGTTATCAGCTTGACCTGTTACAGCCTTTTCTACCTTGCCTGCTATTACTTCAGTATATCCATTGTGATCATTACGTTTAGCGTCAGCTGTAGATCCAACAAACCATCCGTTATTAGCATATCGTAAAGTGCTGAAGTTCACCCAACCTCTATATGTCTGTTTATAATTATCTGTATATTCATTACGAGGCAATACATCACCTTTATAAACAAAGACTTTCGGATTGGCAAGACTCTGAATGAGATTATACTTCACTTGACAGTACCTATAAGCCTTTCCAGTCTCTTCGTCAGTACCCGCGTCGTAAGCAAAGCTGTTGAAACCACCGTACATATGCAGTACATTGACATCTTGCTTCCATGGGTTTATCCCCAGCTCAGTATTATTGAACGATACGTTAAGCGGTTTCAAATCAGTTGCAGCCGAATAGATAGTAATGGTCTTCTCCTCTTTATTCAATACAATACGATAAGTGCCGTCAGCCGGAATAGTCCAATACTGATTATCTACTTTACTAATGAGTACTTGCCCAAATGTTGCCAACTGGCCATCCTCGATGTCGTGGTTATTTGCAATTTCGGGTACAATGGCCATCGCTTGTTCACCTTCAAAGGTGAGCGGGATATAGAGCTTACCGGCTTTCAATTCACCACGCCAAGCATAAATCTGGTCGTTTTCAAGAGCTTGAGCCACCTCAATCTGTTCTTCACCTACGGCACTACCAGCCAAGAATACTTGATCGGCTTCAACTACCGCACCGGCTTCTACTATCTTCACAGTCTTTTTGCTCATATTCACAGTGACGCGATAGGTAGCGGCAGACGGAATCACCCACGAATTAGCTTCGGCACGGTCAAATATGACACCTGGCATCTCACCTGTGGTAATAGGAGTATCGGCAGTTTCCGGCCCAATGGCATTCAATTCATCGGCATAATCAACAGGGAAGTTTATCTTACCGGCTGCCAAAGCGCCTTCGTAACTATAAATCTTGTTTATCTCATCTTTCAACGTCAACTTGATATTGTCTTCGCCCACAGCGGAACCTCCGACATAGAGATTATCGGCTTTGTACTGTTTAGGACCATACGTTTTTATCTTTAATGTAGCTGTAGCAATATCAGGCACCATCAGACGGGGACCTTCAAAATTGGCTGTTACAGTAAACAGTACTTCGCCAATGGTACTGGTGGTGAGTCCGAAATGGTCAATCAGTATCTTCTGCATCTCCTCGTTGGTGTACGAGCGAAAGAATTCTCCATCGTCATCAAACTCCTTGATATTCGTAGCCTCACTACCGATAAGCTGCATCTCATATTTATAAGTCGTGATATAATCTTCACCAAAATCGTGAGCGGTACTCCACTTCAGAGTGACAGCCGTTTCGTTGGGTTTGCTCTCATCGAGCCTAATAAATTCACCCGAAGGAGCCAGTTCAATCTCCGACTGATTGCGTGAGGCAGTATTGTCTATATCCTCTTCGCACGAGGTGGCAAGCATGCTCATCATTCCCACGGCCACCACACCAAGGCTTCTATATAAATGCATTGTTTTCATGTTCGTAATAGTTTATAGGATTAATAACCCGGATTGTTGGGCAATAAGTTGGGACACAATTCCACATCATGTGTAGGCAGCGGCCACAAGTATTCGCGTTCGGGGAAAATGCGCTTGGCACCCTGCGAGCAATAACCGGCATTAAAGAGAGCTGAAAAGTCTGCCAGACCATCTTCGTCGATTTGCGGGGTCATTCCCCAGAACCAAAGGTTCTTGTTCACTACATTGTTCAACAAATCCGTAGGATTGATTAGCATGATATAGTTGTAACCGTTCAATGCTTTTCCTGCCAATTTCCAACGCATCAAGTCTTGCAGACGTTGGTTCTCCATGGCAAACTCCATACGGCGTTCTATTCGCAGGGCACGGCGCAACTCTGTCTGGTCGGTAGTGGTCACGGCAGGATAGCTGTCGGTTGCCGTTACATTTACGCCATAAGCGCGGGCACGTACCATATTGATAGCTTTCAATACACTGTCGTCAATCCGGTTCAGTTCGATCATAGCTTCGGCATAAATCAACAGTACGTCTGCGTAGCGCATGATGATATAGTCTTGCTCTACCTTCTGGTCTACAGTCCAACTGGCATCAATACCTTTCTTCCATAACAAGCCCGTATATGAGCTATATTGATTTACGATACGGGTATCCTGATTGCTCTGCGCCTTGCCTGTAGTGTAGTTCATCACAGTTTTAGCAGCGGGGCTGGGATCGTATTCGAAGCCACAGTGCTCGGTGTTGAACTCAACAATGGTCATCGCACAGCGGGGGTCGCGGTTCTTAAACGGATTGCGGGGGTCGAACAACTGAGACTCGTCGATAGGCAGTCCGTCGGTACAAAGGTATGAAGCGAAGAGATCCCATGAAGGATTATATGAACCATATCCTCCGGCATTACGGGGAAGACCGTTCTTCACAATCCAAGAGTCGAGTATCACACTGTTTTCAATAGAGCGAGGTATCACAAACACTTTCTCATCATTCAGTTTGGTGCTCTGCTTGAAAAGCTTGGCATAGTCGGGCTCCAAAGAATAAAGCTTGAGATCCATACAAGCTTTGGCAGCTTGGGCAGCTATTTCATAGTCACCCATATAGAGGGCAAAACGTGCTTTCATAGCCAGCGCCGCACCCTTGGTAGCATGTATATTCTCACCCTGTCCATAACTTTCGGGCAAACCGGCTATCGCTTTATCAAAATCAGCGTACACCAAAGGAATCACTTCTGCTTTAGGCTTGCGACCACGCTGCAAAGCTTCGGAAATGGTAATTGTTTCCTCTTGCCAGGGTACATCACCATAGAAGAAAATCAATTCGGCATATTTGCAGGCACGGCAGAAGTAAGCCTCACCGGCATAGCGGTCGTACACTTCCTGGGACACAGAGCCCTGTGCCTTGTGAATATTCTCGAGCATTGTGTTGGCGCGGGCAATGAGTTTGAATGATTGTTGCCACAAGGCATATACTTCGTACTGCTGGCCGTTCATGGTTCCATCAAGTATGGTTCCGCCACTTCCCGGATTACGGTTCGTCTGACGATAGGTAGTGTTATCCGACCATTGTTCGGACGAACTAAGAGGTTCTTGCCAATAACCCAAAATGTAAAAGTCATTGGAAGCCAGGCGCAATTCTGTTTCGGTCGTGTACCATGACTCGGTATTACCTTGTGATCTGGGTACCAGGTCCATGCTCTCACAAGCAGCAAGCCCCAGGCACATTCCGGCTAATAATAATATCTTTGTTTTCATATTCTACTCCTATTTATTTAAAAGTTAACTTGCAGACCCATTACTAAAGAAGTGGTAATCGGATAAGCTTTGTAGCTCATTTCAGGATCCCAACCATCGGGGAAATTACTCAGACAGAAAAGGTCACTACCGCTCACATAGAAACGGACACGATTTATGCCTGCCTTTTGCGTCCAAGTTTCAGGCAGGGTATAACCCAATGTGAGGTTTTTCAAACGGAAATATGAACCGTTGAACATCCAAAAGCTAGATGTGGCGTAGTTATTGTTCTTCGATACGTTCGAAAGGCGGGGATATTTGGCTGACAGATTCTCTTCAGCGGTATTGAAGGGACTCCAATATTTACCTTCGAGAATTGACGGCACGTTACCAAAGTTATCACGCAAAGGTTGTACCATGGCAGTTGAAAGGTACGAATTCTGCTTGCCGATACCTTGGAAAGCAATGCTGAAGTCAATCCCCTTGTAGGAAGCATTGAATGTACCGCCATACTGGAAACGAGGAAGTGAGTTACCCAAGGGGACACGGTCGTACTCGGGGCTGATGATTCCATCGGGCACACCATCAGGACCACTGATATCACGATATTTCAAGTCACCCACCGTTACGGTAGTGCTGGTACGGGCCGAATTGTTCACTTCTTCCTGAGTCTGATAGATGCCATCGCACACATAACCATAATATTCATTGAAAAGGACACCGGCACGCTTAATCTTACCACCGCTGATTTGCTCGCCATCATTCATATAGTCAATTTTTGAGAGGAAGTCAGAGAAATTTACATTCACGCCATACTTGAAGTCTCCTATCCGGTCGTTCCATGCCAGTTCAATATCATAACCATGGGTAGACATCTTACCCGCATTTGTACTGGGATTGTTGTATCCCATGAAGTAAGGGATCTCGATATTCAGCAACATATCCTTAGTCTGCTTCCAATAATAGTCAAAGTGGAACTGTAGACGATTGTTGAAGAAGTTGGCATCCAAACCGATGTCGGTACTAGTAGTGGTTTCCCAAGTAATATCTTCTACAGCCAACACGGCAGGGCGGGCTGTCTTATCAGAAACAACGCTTCCGTCGGCCATATAGAATAGTGAATTACCAAAACTCATCAAAGCAATGTAGGGGAAATAATTGTCACCGATACGTTCGTTACCCAACATACCCCACGAGCCACGCAACTTCAGGAATGAAAGCCAGTCCCAATTGAGGTTCTTCATGAATTTTTCTTCGCTCATTACCCAACCTGCCGAGAATGAAGGAAAGGTACCCCAACGATAACCTTTGGCAAAACGTGAACTACCATCGTGGCGTACATTGGCCTGAAACAGGTAACGATCAGCGTATGAATAGATAACACGGCCGAAAACTGAATTAGAAGTATACTCATTGCCTTTACCGCTATTGGTCTGGAAATCTTCCGAACCGATATTGAGGTAAGGATAACCGGTAAGTTCGTATTTATCACGGGCAGCAGTCAGTTCTTCGTCCTTCATGTAGTAGTTTTCAAAACCTGCCATCACTGTAAGATTATGCTTGCCAAAGGTTCCCATATAATTAGCAATAAGCTGGCTGGTAACGTGATAATTATCCTTACGGGTTTCCTCAAGCGAATTGGTAGTCCATGTGCTGCCGGAGTCGAAATAACCGCCAAAAGTTTCGGGGTCATCGGCGAGGGTATATCCGCATGAGTTTTTAAACGCTTTCTTCTTTTGATAATTGATGAAAGGAGATACGATACCCGAGATGCTTAATCCCTTGATAGGTTTGAAAGTCAGCGAACCCTTACCTGCCACCTGGGTACTGTGAGCTACCGAGTTACCACCGGCCACAAGCAACCCGTAGGGGTTTGAACCACTCTTACCCGAAGCCAGACGACCATCGTCCCAGGTAGCGGGATAGATAGCAGGCATCTTACGCATGGTATCGAAAGGATCAAAATTTTTAGTACTACTCTTAGCATGACGGATATTCACGTCTATTTGGGCACTGAGTTTGTCGTTGATATTAAAGTCGTTGTTCGAACGAAACATATAACGCTGGAATCCACGGCCATCGTAAAGTCCGTCCACCTCGTCATACGAAAGGGTAGCTACCGACTTTACCGCTTTGTTACCGCCCGATACGGAGAGAGTGTGAGTCATACGGGGTGCACTCGACTTCAAAATCAAGTCAGTCCAGTCGGTAATGGGGTAGTTGTTGGGATCGGTAGCATTATACTTTACCCAATTCTTTGTTTGGTCGGCCGTGTATTCCTGAAAAAAACCGCCGGTAGGATTATCATTATACTTCAACTCGTTGCTCATCTCCAAGTAGCGGGTGACTCCTACCATGTTGGGTTGTTTGGTAGGGATTTCCCAACCAAATTCGGCATTGTACTTCAAATTGATTTTACCGCTATCGTTACCGCGCTTGGTAGTAACCAAGATAACGCCGGCAGCAGCTTTCGAACCGTAAATACTGGCTGCGGCAGCATCTTTCAGTACCGAGATACTCTCGACATCGTTAGAGTTCACATAATCGAGCGAGCTTTGTACACCGTCTACAATTATCAACGGACTCGATTCACCCATAGTAGTAATACCACGCACACGGATAGAAGCGGCACCAGAACCGGGAGCCGAGTTATCACGCGTCACCATCACACCCGAAAGTGATCCTTGCAAGGCATTGGAAAGCATGGCTGTGCGTTTGTTCACCAACTCTTCCCCTTTCACGGCTGCCACCGCACCGGTGAGGTCTTTCTTCTTCACCGCACCGTAACCGATAACCACTACTTCATTAAGTGCTTTACTGGCTTCTTCCATAACGACAGCATACATATTCTTGCTGTCTATCCGCACGGTTTTGTCATTATAACCGACATAGCTGATGAGCAGTTCGCTACCCTCAGGAACATCTATCTGAAACTTACCGTCAAGGTCGGTAATGGTAGCCGCATCACTGCCTTTCACACGAACCGTAGCGCCAATCATCGGAAGATCGGTAGCATCGACTACCTGTCCCGAAATACGCTTCGCTTTTTTCACCTGAGTGGCAGCCCTTTTAGAAGGATTGGCAGTGATAGTCACCTGGCGGTTCTGGATGTGATACTTCAAATCAGCCAGCCGGCATACTTCCGTCAAAATAGAATCAATCGACTTTCCTTGCAATTCGATGTTTACTTTGTTGTTGAGACGATCTTTCACAGGTTGGTCATAGACAAAAACATATTGGCTATGTTTCTCAATGTAGTCGAACACTTGTTTTACTGTCGAATCTTCGGCTTTAAGGATATACATCCCATTTACCTTTTCGAACGAAACAGTCGACGCGCTGGAATAAGCGGGTACAGACAGTAGCCCAGCCAGGCAGAAAGCTTTTGCCAAGCTCGCCACCGTAGTTGTGATTGTTTTTCGATTCATAATATAAGATTAATAATTAATATTTATTGCATAACGATTTATGAGTAATCTGCCGGTTACTTGTTGATTTTAAGTTTACCGACTTTGCACCATCCCTCAAACAGAAGATTCTTGTCGACCGCCATTTTCAAGCCCGGCTGGCATGCTTTGGTTGTATCAACCAGACCGACAAGCCAAGTATAGCTTCCCTTTTGAAGACCATCCAAATTGATAGTGGTAGTATAATGACCATCATGGCCTTGCACCCAAGTTGAGAGGTCGGCCTCATCTACAAGCTGTTTTTTCACAATGTTATGATGAGTATCCATCAAAGCGATGCAGACTTTATATTTTCCTTTCCATTGGGGAATATTGGTAGGACAGTATCCCCAACCCAGATTGCGCCAATTATGTTGTACGCTTACCTGTTCGCCTGAACGGGCTTTATTTACGAAACTTACCTTAGTAGGATAGAGCCGATATCCTCCCTCACGTTCGAAACGCTTCACCAAATCGAAAGAGGTATTAAACCATGAAGCGACTTCATCACCAATGCGAAGATCCATCATATTGACATGGGCGTTGCGGCTTTCTTCGTACTCGCCTAAGCGTACATCCTCCGAATGACCTTCACGATACTTGCCGCTGGGATCAATCCAGTAACGGTGGTGTGCTCCGGTGATCCATCCTCCCTCCATAATGATGGGCAAGCGAAAGCGGTAAGCGCGGGCAAAATCTTTTTCCCACTGTTCGTAGTAGCCGGTCATCCCAAAAGCGTCGTGACGGATGGTGTATCCTTTGGCAATGGCTCTTTCAAGCAGCCTCTTACTATCAGGGTGTGGTTCCGCCCAACTGATGGTATCTCCGACCAGACGATGGTAGTTTATCACCAATGGCACACGTTTGAAGGCTTTTGCATAGGCATCGGTGATCCATTCAAATACTTCTTCTTTTTTTGAGTAATCATTATATTTCACACCGTGTGCTTCCCCCCATTTGCCAAGCCCATAGGCATCAATAAAATCCACTTTATCGGGGTCGTCAAAAGCAACGGCAAAGGCTTGAAGGAATTTTTCGTATTTCTGTTGGAATACGGCATCGTCGGGATAAGGCGACCATATTTGGGAATTATTAGGATCTTGAAAACCTTTCGCACCGGCTTCCTTTACATAAAGAGGTGTGTTCTGTCCTTGGTCGCGGCTGTCTACATTGATACGGAAAGCCAAACGCATACCACGTTCGCGCACCGAAGCAAGCAATTTATAGATACGTGAGTCCGGATCGTTCCATACATACTTTCCCTCCTTATTCTCAAGCATATTCCAATTGATTCGAATATAACATGTACCGGCGTAATCGCTCACACGAACAGTGGAATCCCCACCATTTACAGGCATAGCATCATAGCGTTGGGTCTGCCAAAAGTTTTCATCCCATGCACGTCCCAGGTACATCACCCAGCCCGTAAGGGGATTTTTGAGTACAGAGGTAGTATCAGGCTCAAAACATACTGTTTGTTCGGGCGCTTTTAGTCCTTTAGTTATAGATACTTGTGTATGTGCCGAAGACCATCCACAGAGTATCAGAGCTGCTATAAAAAGCATAAATGTGTGTAAAAAAGTGTATCTTTTCATATTTTTCACTGGTATTAATAAAGCATAGCTTCTCCTTACGAGAAGGCGTATAAGTTTCCTCTACCTTGCTATGAAGGCATTATAAATTGGTTGATAATAAGTTCTTATGTAATTATTTCATTCAGTAGCAACTGACTACAAAAGCAGTTACTTCTTCACTAAGTAGATTGTATCACCACGAATTTCCATACGAGTCCGCGTCATGGTTTCAATGGCTTGCAAGGCTTCACTGACATGATCACCCAGCATTAATTTGCCATAAATTTTATCTGCCGACATCCCATCGTCAAACAAAATAGTCACTCCATAATAATGACTAAGCCGTTGAGCTACCGACTCCACACTTTCACCATCAAGGTTAATCATACCCTGCATCCAACAAGTGTATTCATCCGTATTCACTGTCCGTTTCTCGGCAAAGCTTCCCTCCAGCAAATTCACCAATTCATTCGGTTTCATACGAACCCGGTCATTGTTTGTCGTTTTCAGTTCTACCGCTCCTTGAACCAACACCACTTGCGAATCCGAAGTATCGTAATTGTTCACATTAAATCTTGTCCCAAGTACCTTCACTCTAAAATTATCGGAATGAACCAGAAACGGATGCTCTGCATCGTGTGCCACATCGAAGTAGGCCTCACCTTTCACGTATACCTCACGGCACTCGCCATCAAAACGTTTGGGATAGCGGACAATCGTACGCGAGTTGGCTACGATCTTCGTGCCATCGGCTAACATCAGCGTCATCTTTTCACCGACAGGCACTTCCACTTCTTCATCATATGCGTCAGCCATCAATTCCGTAACTTCCATGTGGGACAGACCGCCCATTGCATCTTCTGTAACTATATATTTTATACCTATTAAAAAAAGCAGCGTAGCAGCTACTGAGCCGATATACATCAGAACGCGTCGCTGCCTGGTTTTACGTTCATGTTGATGCATTTTCAAAAAGGCTTTTTTCTTAATGCCGGAGATATCTATCTCGGCTGGGGCACTGTGTTCTACAAACGACTTCAATTTGATGTCGCCCGGTAAATCCCCATATGTATAATCATTAATATCTTTATCCATCTTCAATTCTTTTTATCCTTTCAATATCTTTTTCCCTTTTATAATCCTCTCATGAGAAGTTCCCTTCTATTTATAAAGACGCAAAGGTTAGATTTATCTATAGGTTGAAATTCTATTTTTTTTCTTTTAATGCTATTTTTTTATAAATCACCCGTCCACAAGTCTCTTTCTCAAAGCATTCATAGCATATCCTATATGGTAATTCACAGTAGGAAGCGAGATTTGCAACATACGCGCAATTTCCGCATAAGGCATTTGTTCCAATTTAGCCAAAAAGAATACATGCTTGCACTTGGGTGGCAAACTATTGATTGCTTCATTCAAGCATTGGAGTTCTTCATGCGAAAGCATATCATCCATTGGAGTTTGCATATCAGGAAAAGAGAAATCTTGAAGTTCCTCAAAAGATATCTCTTGATTACCCTTTGCCTCCTTGCGCAAATAAGAGATTGACTTACGATATACAATCGTATTCAACCAACTCAACATGCTGGCTATTTCCAAAAGCGTCTTACGTAGTTTCCACACTTCAAAGAAAACATCGCCTACCACTTCTTCAGCCATTTCCTTATTACTAAGGATACCAAAGGCATGATAGTATAACCTCTTTGAATATCGGTTCATGAAACTGTTAAAAGCCAGTTCATCCCCTTTGGAAATCAACAAAAGTTCTCTTTCCAAGTCTTCCATTTAATTAGATTACTATTTTATATATTTACAGGCGCAGAATTCTTGTATGTTATATAGGTGGAGCTACATAATATTAACTTTCTTTATCAATAACAGAAGGAGCCATATCATTACTTTGAAACGAAGTTTGATATAGCCCTTCTATACTCAACAGTTACAATCGGAACTGTATAAAGCAGGTATTCTATTTTTGGCATCCTCTCTATAAGGGAACTGATTATCTCGCCATTTTGTAAATTTCATTGCCCGCCATCAAGAAAGCGCCGACTCCATAAACTTCCGTCATATCACGGGTCACTTTCTTCGGGTCGGCACCGATTTGCTGTACGTAGCCCAGTTTTCCATTCGGTTCTACAGCCGAGACTAATGCATTCCAGCCTTTTACCATCACAGGAAGATAGGTTTCCTTATCCAATAAGCCTTCGTTTATTCCATAAGCAATGGAATAGACAATGAAAGTAGTACAACTCGTTTCCGGTGACGGATAAGAGGCAGGATCCAAGAGACTGGCATGCCAGAAACCGTCCGGATGCTGCAATCCGGCAACACGTGTAGCCAGTTTTACAAATAATTCCGCATAGAATTTGCGGTTCTCATCTTTCTTGGGCAGTTCCTTTAATATTTCAACCAGACCACCAAGCACCCAACCGTTGCCACGTCCCCAAAAGACTTTCTTGCCATTGGCTTCACGCTTATCAAAATAACGCCAGTCACGGTAGAACAAGTTTTCTTCTTTATCAAACAGGTAATCATAAGTCGCTTTATACTCACGATTCATAAATTTGATATATTTTTTCTCCCCGGTCAGCATATACAGTTTGGCATATACAGGAGGAGCCATAAAGAGAGCGTCACACCAAGTCCAACGTTCCAAGGTCTTTAAGTCTCCCTCCACCAGCTTGAAACTGCCTTCGGACGGATGATTGACAATCCATTCCGTACGGGCGAGCGTAGGGATAATCATTGCTTCGTCTTTGTACTTGCGGTATAAATCCAAAAAGGACTGTGACACAGCGATGTCATCAGCATGGTAAAACCGTTTATCCGGCTGCCAGCAATTCCGTCGGCCTATACGGGTAAGCCACTTATAATATGTATCATCATTGTCTTCTTTTTCAGCCAATTCCGCCCAATCCACCATGCCGACATAAAGAGCACCTTGCGGCCAGTTCAAGTCGTCATGTTCAGGAGCGGGATGTGGATTGGCAATCTGCCAATCCGCAACCTTTCGCATGATAGACTTTATTTCTGCTTTTTGAAAAGGAATCTCTGTTGCCATTATAAAAACGGAACATAACAGAGACGCTCCCAATAAAAGTGTTTTTTTCATTATATATTTATTTGTTTATCATTCGGTCATTACAGTTCAACTGTAGCCTTTAAAGGCAATTGACTGGAAACAGGCCCGACTAAGATCTCAAAGTCTCCTTTTTCCACTACAAAGCGGTGTTGATTCATATCGTAAAAAGAGAATGCATCCTCATCCAGTACAACAGAAACCCGCTTCTTCTCCCCTTTCTTCAAGAATACCTTTTCATATCCTTTCAGTTCTTTCAACGGACGGGGAACAGAAGACTGTACATCATGCACATACACCTGTGCCACCTCCGAAGCATCCATCTTACCTGTATTCTCTATATCAAAGCTAACGGTAACCTGATGCTCAC
>UMFP01015325.1_pt1 | contig 13847 bp, 13 predicted proteins | sample 1965031 | NCBI WGS metagenome assembly UMFP01 (sample SAMEA4836048, study PRJEB28245) | human gut metagenome | biome: gut microbiome; material: fecal sample | place: Denmark | collected 2008
GAATTGTTTTTTCATCGCATTATAGAACGATGCTTCTAAAGGAATGTTTTTTAAAATATGGTTTTCCGTAACAGGCTTTCCTGTAAGAAGCACCTGAAAATAGGGATCTTTACGATGAGTTATAGCTTTTACCCTTGCGATAGGTCTTTCGCTGGCAGGCGTCATATATCCAGTATATTCACCCAAAGGACCCTCACTGACCTCAGTTTCAAAATCAATCTCCAATTCAAAAACAAATTCTGCTGTAGCAGGAACCTCAACGTCAATAGTCCTGCATTTTACCAGTTCTACCGGTTGTCCCCGGAGGGCCCCAGCTAAACTCCAATCATCCGTAGTATCAGGGACATTCTGGACCTGACAGGTATATGCAAGGACAGGATCAGTCCCAACAACCAATGCCATCTCAAATTTTTTCATACCTAAAGCTTTTGCTTTATTACAGTTTTTCCCAAGTCTGTGAAACGGCTGCGCCATAAAGCCAAAATAATCTTTACCTATAGCTTGAAACCTGTAATGTCCAAGATCAGCAATTCCAGTTTCAGGATCTTTGGAAATACTGATACCAGCAGTTAAATATGGCCCTCCATCCAACTCAGAAAATTTCGGAATAGGAAATTTTCCAAGATCAACATCTTCACCTTCAATAATAATCTCCTGACACGGAGCGCTTTTTACCATAACAGGTGCTATTGGTCTGTCAATTGTTCCTGCAAACCAGGAAAGTACCGTATTATTTTGTGCATTCAAAGCTCTCAATGCTTTTTTTCTATTACCAAAAACTCCTCCTACCGCTGGATAATCAGTACCGTTATTCCTGAAAATAATTACCGGTCCATTATTTGCATAGCTTTTTTTCAAGGCCTTGCCCATTTCTAAATTAACGTCAACATACCGATCTACCTCAATCAAATCATTTTCCTTGCGGCAGCTCTCCAAAAAATCTCTTAAATCATAAAATGCCATTATAAACTCAACTCCTTTCAATCATCAAATAATAAACAGGGACATTACACAAATAATAAACAACTGTATTAATTGCCATTTAAAAGCCAGATTAAACATATCGCTATCTCTATTGGTAATATTCGCTAAAGAAGACGTAAATTGCAGCAATGATGGCTTCAACGGATTTGCCGGCCCCATCGTAACCATCGCAGCCAGTCCGACTAAAACAGAAGCATTCACATGCAACATTTCAGAAGATGCCATCTGCATTTTCGAAAACATCGCACAAGCCGGTATGCCCTGTCCAAAAGCCATCCCTGCCAAAAAGCCCAATCCAGACAACAACAGACCATAAACCGAACTGCCCCATTGCGTCATATGGCGTGCAAGTAATGTAATCTGTCCTGTATCCAGCATAAGATTTACCATTGCCCCTCCTAAAAATAAGGTGATCAACGAGGGCAGTCCTCTTTTAGAAGCAATAATAAAATCTGCTGTAAAGGTACTGGTTTTCTTTATCGCAAAAACATAACACAGTAAAGCCGTAATCAAAATATATGTACCAGGAGTATTGATCAAATTAATACTGACAGGTGCATATCCCCACAACGACAATTTAAATGCAGTTTTAGCCATAATAGCTTTCAACGGATAAGAAAATATTATTACGATAATAGAACCAACGATCAATGGTAAGAAAGCTTTAAACGCTAACTTTTTAGAAATAATCTCCTTATCATTGGAAGTATTGCTGTAAGTCGCACCTTTTTTACTGTACAGCCATAAAAATAAAAAACTTAATGTTGCCGCAGCAATCAAAGTCAAAATATATAATCGAGGAAATATCTGAGTAAACAGAATAACAGCAGACATATTTGCTGCTATAGTTAAACAGGCTATATTGCGGTTATCACTGTTTTTTAAATCAAAATCAAGAATCTTAAAAAAACCTACTACAGAAACAATTATCATCGGCAGTGTCAATAAACCCATAGTCTGGACGACTCCTTCAATAGGTAATTTTGTAACGCTGCTGGCAATTGTAGCAGCAATAAACAAACTTACGAACGCTATACTCCAGGAAAAATAAACCAAATAGCCAACAGCCGCACGAAAACCGTCAATACCCTGTCTGACCAGTCCTGGTATAGTAACAGGGTAAGTGGCAAACCCATTGAAGGCTCCTAAATAACCTCCTACTACTGAACATAATGTCACAGCTTTTCCCGTTTTACTTGGCAAAACCTGATCTAAGGTATTCAACAGCATATTCAAAGCACCTGTACTTCTAAAACATTGTCCAAAAATCTGTCCCGTCCACAAAACAAGAAATCCATTCCAAATGGTTATATTCCCCCATACAGACGCGGTCAACGTTTTTTGTACTGGCATATGAAAAAATACAACAACTGCAAAGATTTCCAAAAGCCATACATAAAGGCTCAAACGTAAAGCATTCATCTTAAAAACTAAAAAGCCCAGCAGTAAAATAACAAATGGTAGTAATGCTACTATAGTTTGCAAAAACTCATTATCCATATAAAGAACCTCCTTCCATTTTGCTTATATTAACTGTCCTCCTTTCTGATTTCAGTATAATCAATTGTTTATAAAAATTCTGTCATTAACATTACATACTGTTTGTAGCCTATGCTACAAATTTATTATCTGCTCCAAAACATATAGAATTATATTTTTCTCAATGTTATAGTTAATATAAGGACAGAAAGGAGGCGATTCTTATGAAAAAATTCCAATCTACCTGTCAAAATTGTACCAATAAGTTTTGTACAAAGCTTTCTACCGAAGTCAGAGAGGAAATATTCAAAAACAGAATATGGTTTAATTTAAATGCCAAAGAAGAACAACTCTTTTATTTTAATAATAAACAGATTCTTATCATCGAATCAGGCAGTTTCATGACAATTCGTCAAAATAATCAAGGTAAACAAATTGGTGTTGATATTTTAAGGCCCGGCGATTTGTTAGGAATTTTAAACTTTAACGCAGAATCTCCTCAAGATCATATTTTAATCCTGCCATTGACAGATGTTTCAGGCTGTCTGGTTTCAAAAACTATTTTTGATACTTTAATCCAAAAACATTTGTCTCTCAACATAATCATTATCCATCATTTATCTTCCCGTTTTTACCGTATCATCAATCATTTGACCAATCTCGTTTTTGATACCAGTAAAGAACGTATTGAATATTCGTTAAAACTGGCGCACCACAACTTAGGCAATTTTTATCTGACACACGAACAGATTGCTTTATTATCAGGTTTAAACAGGGTCACCGTTTCCAAAACTATTAAAGATGTCAGCTATGACTTTGATAAATGATGACAAAGTTGCTTTTAATATAACTATGTCAATAATCAGCTTTATTAAAACAACCCCAGAACCTTCACAGTTGCAATGGTTCTGGGGTTGTGCTATAATATTTTAGTAATCATGCGGGTGTAGCTCAGTGGTAGAGCAGCGGCTTCCCAAGCCGCGTGTCGCGAGTTCGAATCTCGTCTCCCGCTCCAATGTAACTACAGACGCAGACTTCGTTCTGCGTCTTTTCTATTTCTCGGGTGCAATAAAACCGTGTGTCTTTGGGTGCAACGCGGGTGCAATTGCGTTTTTCCCATATAAAAAATAAGCTATCTACTTTAATTTCGTAGATAGCTTATTTTTTTATAATATTAATAACACCTAAAACTGAGCCCGCTGTTTACTATACCAGCTTTTTTAATTGTTTCATGTCCATATTAAGCACTCAAATATTATTATATTAAATTTTTAATTAAGGCTTATTCCTCTGATAAAAGAATTTTAGAGCCGTAATTATCCTTATCCTCTGCAAGATTTACACGTACACGCTCCACCTTATTCTCATCGTTATCCTCACCGCTGATGCGATCTACTCGTACACGTCCCAGCTCCGCTTCAAATTCCTTGATAATGCGGCTGTCCAGCTGCACACCTTTTTCCATAAAGCGATACAGCATAGCTGCAAATTCATAACGAGTCATCAGGCGGTTGCCATCAAAGCTGCCATCAGGATAGCCTTCGATAATTCCCTGGGCAGCAAGTCCATCAACGTATTCATAGGCCCAGTGGTTTTCTGGCACATCGGGGAAGATTTTATGGATTTCGCTTTCCATGCCATTTCCCAGCGCCATATGATTTACCAATGCAGTTAGCTGGGCAACCTGTGTGCGCAGTTCCACAATATCCTTAGCCATAGCTACTTTTGAATTGTTAACATTACTTGTACGATCTAGAGCAAAGGTTATCCCTGCATTGACCATATTCTCTCCGTTACCCAACGTTCCTCCTATGCTGAACATTACCTTCTCGTCAGGCCTATAAAATGCGCCCAATGCTGCAGCTGTTTCTCCCCTATAATTGCCTACACCTGCTGAAAAGCTAAGTTTCTCATCCGGATCAAAATCTAGTGGATGCAACGCCGCCAGTGCAGCAGCTCCTGCGCCAACCTTACTCATACGATCACCAAGTTTATCTATTGCTCCGTCCATCCTTGCGATATCCTTAGTAGCTTCATAGAGCTGGCCACCATTTACTGCGTCTCTAGATCCAGGAGCCACCTCTCCATCTCCGATATTAGTAATCTTTGCTGAATTCACATTTATTTCATTATTGCCTAAATTAATTTTAGTATTATTCCCACCTGTTGCTCCGTTATCGATTGAAGTAACACCTTGTAAATTACTACTAAGATCAAGAGTATATTCAAGCCCACCTTGTTTGTTTGTTCCTTCTGTAACATTAATATTTTTACTACTTCCAGCTCTTAAAGTAGTATGGGCCCCCGCTTCTTCCCCAATCTTTAAGATTTGATCCTCAATTCCATTAATCTTTTCTGCATTTGTACCTACCACATTCGCTAGTCCATAGAGTTGACTTCCATTAATGGCATCTGTACTTTCTTCAGAAATATCGCCAGCAGCAACATTTATAATCTGCCTTTCTGCACCTTTACTTCCAACACTTACAACCCCCGTTGGATCAGAGCCTGCAAAAGAGCCATATGTTAATACATCTCCACTAGACAATTTTATTTCGGCACTTTCAACCTTTATTGCTTCACGATCTTCAGAATTAGCTCCTAAAATAACGCTATTTTCGTAAGAGCTATTAACATTACTGCCTAAAATGAAAGTATTTCCTTGTTCTACAATATTATTAGATCCAACAGCTACTGAATCCTTGCCCAAAACATTATTTTTATAGCCCAATCCGACAGATTTATTACCTTTTACATCATTCTGTAAACCTATAGCATAAGCAGCATATCCATCAGTGATATTTTCTTTACCTGCTGCAATCGAGAATTGTCCATTTGCTTTATTTGATTCACCGAATACATATGAAGCATAGGCAGCCTCATTATCATTACCTACAGCAGTTGCATAATCGCCAGCTTTATTAGAATCACCAATTGCTACTGCAAAATAGCCAGACTCTGCCCCATCACCTATTGACACCCCGCCAACAGCTTTAGCATTAGTTCCTATCGCAATATTCCCAAATACAACATTAGAATCCTCTGTACCTGCTTGAGCGCCTTTACCTATTGCAATACCGCCACTACCTATAGCTTTACTATCTGTTCCTATCGCAATAGAATTAGACTTATCTGATAATGAATTTTTACCTAATGATATAGAATTACTAGCACTACTTTTGGCTGCATCACCTAAAGAAATTCCATATGAAGAAGACCTTGCTCCATTTCCTATTGCTATGCTACTTGTACTTTTGGCCCGGGCCTCATTACCAATTGCAACACTTGATTGTCCTGATGACTGTGCATCTACACCTGCAACAATGGATTTTTCTCCTTCTGCATTAGAAAACGCTCCTATTGCTATTGCTGACTCTCCTGATGCAGTATTTTCTGTGCCCATAGCAACTGCGAACTTACCACTAACAGTTGAATGCTCTCCTAAAGCAATACCAAAAGAACCATTACCATTAGCTTTTGCTCCTACGCCAATAGCAATACTTTGTGTAAGATTTTCTTCTACTCTACTTCCAGATCCCAAAGTAATACTTTGATCTCCTAAAGCTTGGCTATTTCTGCCCAGAGCAACAGAAGCAACGCCTTTATCTCCAGTATTGCTATTTAAACCTATAGCAACAGAATCCATAACCAAGGCCCTGCTACCTATCCCTACAGCGACACTATTATTTTCACTTTTTGTTCCATTACCAATTGCAACAGAATTTTCTCCAGCTGAAGCCTTCACACCAACTGCTACTGCGCTTATACCAATTGCTTCACTCTCGGAACCTACGGCTAAACTAAAATTACCTTCTACTTTTGAATTATCACCTATTGCTACACTGTAGTTTGCATTTGGTGCCGTTCCTTTTTCTACACTACTACCATCTCCTATAGCCATATCGCCTCCATCTTTAACGGTACCTTCTGTGATATTGGCGTATACTTTAGGCAAAACAGTAAAATCTCCATACGTATAACCACAGATATTTAAAATAGCAAGAGGAATTATTACCGCGCTTTTCAAACGTCTGTTATTTACTAGCTCAGACACAACTACATAGCACCCCTTTGCATTACTCCATACCACTCTGAAAATACGATTCATAAAAAATACCCCTTTCCTATATTTTTACTAAAAATATTTTAAAAAGCATTAGCTTTATAAAATAACACAGTAATTTTTTCAAAATAAATTTATATGTATGAGTTATATATGTATGAGTTAATAAAACATATCATAAATGAATGTCTTTATTGAAATAATACCTAAAAATAAATTCAACATACCCCATCACCTTTTTTCTTTTGGATTCGGCCGCTGTTTATAACAGCTGTAGCTACAATAATACTGCCGTCTGCGTTTAAATAAAGCTGTATATACATGGTAAGCTTTATAACAAATAAACTCCTTACCACAAATTGGGCACGTCATTACAAATCCGCCTAAATGCCCACATTTATCCCTTTCACTTGATTCTTCAAATCCTTCTAACTTCATTATTTTCATTCCTTACTTCGTCATAATGCCTGAACCAAGAACATTTTTAGAGCTTTATTTTGATGCTCATGCCATCTTTTACTCGTATTTTCTAAAAATAAATATGTTTCTTTTCCCAGCATATCTCACCTCTTACTTGTTTATGTCCAATACATCTTTAATCATTGTTGCTTTCAACATGTTTTCCAAACTACTTTGCATCATGGAATAAAATTTTCTTAACGAGCAGTTTTGTGTTTCAAAGCATTTACAGTAATCATCTCCTTCCCAATAACGGTTCATCTTCACCGTCGCTTCCATAACTTTGAAAATTTCATACATGGATATCTCTTCAACCCTCTTGTCCAATATAAAACCGCCTTTAGCACCCACGATTCTTTGGATAATCCCTGCTGCAATTAGTTTATTAGTAATTTTAAAAATATAGCTCTTAGGAATCCCCATTGCCATAGCGATATCTTTGGAGGTAGTGACTTTGTTTTGTATAGCCAGATACAAAACTATTCTTATCGCATAATCGGTAGTAACATTTATTTGCATATTCACCCCCATTAAACCAGACCAGTAAAGTCCGCTTTCTTTTTGTAAAAATAAAAGCCTACCTCCCTCAGAATTATTATCTGAGAGAGGTAGGCTATGAAAGTTCCATGCAAACGCATGTCCCCCCCACATATACTTTCACTCTATATAGCTTTCAATAATACAATATATTGCTCTCTTACTTTTCTATATTATATATTTTTAACTTTTTCTGTTCAATAAACAAATAGTTAGTATACTTTTATATTTATTAATATTTACTTCAAATCCGTATTATACATACTTATTTAATTCGTGCATTTTTTATCATCAGCATTCAAACATATATACTTTTTGTTCTTCGCATTATCTATTTTCTTAATATAGTAACACTTATGTATTTTAGTTTAGTTTTACATTTACATAAAATAAGCCTATATGTTATATACAGGCTTATTTTATAGAAATTCAAGTTTCACTTATCTTAAGTTTGATTTTTCAATAATGATTCCCTTTTTCGCTAAATTTTCCAAACATTCGTGCATATATACTTCATCATGTTCTAAATATACTTTTTCTTTTATTAAAGGTATTAAGTCATTTGGAACAGTGTTAATATGCTTTCCCCTATAATTCCTATAAAACCACTCACTACTTACTTTATAACCCCTATTAAACATCTCCTGCATAACCTTTGCATGATACAACTCAAGATCATGCAAACTATGCTTAAACACATAATCTACCACTCTATGCTTTTTACCCCAACCGTTACCTCGCATAGCACAACATTCACGATGCTGCCCAAGTAGCTGTTACCTTGGTAATAATGGTATTAATTCTTCATGCCACAATCTCATTTTATACCTCTACATAAGACGACATTTTTTCTACTTCTTAATTTTATAATAAAAAAGAAAGCCTGACTACTACATTAAGTAATAGTCAGGCTTTCTTTAGTACGCATATGTTACCCACACACCAGTTTTTTTATCTTGCCAATCATACTCGCCCCGAAGTCCTATATACTTGCTACCAATCCTGCGGCTCACGCCGTAGCTGATACCTGTAACGTAGTGATCAACATTAATCTTGGCTCCGATCTCCCGCAGTACCCCTGGTGCGGATGGTGGCAAGGATTTCAAGATTTCTTTCTGTAAGTTTTCTTGTTTCTTCGACGAGTTCAGTACATCTGTCAACTGCTTCTGCAGCAGCTCTTTCTGCAGTTTGGCTTCGGTCAATTCCTGATCCGATACTATCAACTGTTCCCTGGCTGTTTGCAATTCCACTGCTAATTGACTGCTGATTGCTAACTGCCTGTTCGAGTTTTGTTCCAGTGTCACCAGCTCGCTTTCCGTTATCATGTATGCCGGCTCGGCTGAACAGGTATCAGGCAAGAAAAAGAACTGCACCAACACCCAGACCAACAAGGAAGCGATTATTAGATATCCAACCTTTGATTTTTTCATACATGTCATTCCTCCATAGAAAAAGCACTCTGCTTTCGCAAAGTGCTTTTAGTTTTAATCTAACATAGTTTTTATTTTTGAAAACTTAAAAATTTCCTTTGTTCTACCACTAGGAGAGACATAAACTATTTTTATTACTTCGACTCGATATTGTTTATCAATATACAGCGGATCTACTTTGTTTTCTCTTAACTCTTTATAAGAACTTTCGTCAAAATGGATTTTAAATTTCTTATTGTCCAATGTTTTGAACTCAAAATAATTCTTTTCGCTATTCATCGAAACAACGCTACCGATAAATTCATCTGTTCGTTCTTCTGGTTCCGGGTCAAAAGTTGACAATAGCTTATACGCTTCCATTATACTATTTCGTTCTAGGTATCTTTGAACTTCATTACTATGAGTCTTCCATTTTGCTTCTATATCTATTTCAGCACTGGCAGAAACTTTCAGCAACTCGGTTATTGCTGAAATAGTATAAGGATTTAAATCTTCCAACTCTATCAGTAACTCATCATCATTTTTTACATTTTCTAAAATTGAAAATAACTTTTCAGATGACTTGGTTAATAAATTATCTTCTACACAAGGATCTTGATTAAAAATCCCAAAGTCAGGCTTTGTACCACTGCAAATTATTCTAAAAGAACCAGGATTAAAAGCCTGGATTGATAATGTTGTCTCGTCAACTATGTACTTAGGAATATGGGATTTAGGAAAATTTTCAGCAATATCCTGTCCTAGCCTATATACCGTTTTCTGTAATGTGCTTAGAAAGTCACCAATTAATTCTGCAGGCGCTGCACCATATCCTATTTTTTCACCAGTTAACCGATATTCAAATATATCGCAATGTTCCTCTTGCAGCAATTCTTTCAAACGATTTTTCTTCTTATTTAATGTGCTACTATTTACCAATGCAGCAAACTTCAATGCAAAATTCTCGGGATTCTCATCTGATAATTTTTTATCATCATTTACGAGAGGTTCAAATTTGTCAATGTGATATTTTATATCAAAAATTTCATCGAAATCTTTGTTCATTGACGAACACCTCCTCTAATTTCAACTACTACAAAACCTTTTGGATTGCCAAACCTATCATGCCCCCACTGTTTTTTCCAATAAGTATTTCTGTTTATATTATATTCAGAACCATCAACTAAAATAATATATGGGTCACAATAAAAAAAACGTTTAGCTATTTCGTGCTCAAAAATAGAACACAATTTAATTTGTTGGTCATTCGAGAGATTATTTAAATTCTTTGGTTCAATCAAAATAACAAAATCAATATCATTTGGATTTTCTTTATTACTAATAAAGCTACCATCTACCCAAATAGTCAAATCTTTTAATCCAGCATCAATAAGAACTTTTACAAAAGCATTAAACCCATCCCAATTACGCATTCTAGTATAAGAGGTTCCAAATCCATCAACGAAAACCTGCTTTAAATCATCAAAGCTAATAGGATACTCTCCTGCTGGTAAATTCCCATTCTCGTCGAAATTAAATTCCAAGAAGATCACACTCTCCTTATATTATACCCGCAAACATACGTTTTGTTAAGAGGTATTTTGAAATTATTCTTTTCTTCTTGAGAATCATTATACACTAAATATAGATGTTCTTATAGTTTTTTTTTGGAGTTAGTCAATTTATTTTACTAGTCAAGTTACATACAATACCTTACAGTCCCAAATAATTATGCAATGCGCCTTAATCATACCAGTCCAAAAAACTTTGTTTGCTAAATCTTCTTTTCTTTTTTCATGTTAGTTACCTCCTTACGCAAATTTTAATCACACTTTCTATATTTATATGATTGATATCATAAAATATTATTCTCTAGATAATTTTCCCGCCATTATTGTCCTCCTTCCTGCAAAAATGTTATAATAATTATATAAAGGTCGTGATTTTATGCTAAATTTCTTAGCTCTAATGATAGCTTTCGGCATGTTACTGTGGTTAATAGCATCCGTTGTAGTTTTCACCGGTGGGTTCGCATATTATTTTTTCAAATATATATTTAAGGCCATATCTAAAGAAATGGCCATTGCTAAAGCAAGATCTAATATTAAACCACTAACAATTAACAAAAAACCATTTTTCAAAATTTTATCCGTAATTATCGTTTCGTTTTTGCTTTTTTATATCAGTGAAAATACTACAGACGCTTCTGTTATAGTAGGCTCTATAGTAGGTTTGTTAGCTTTATCTTGTTACTGTTTCTATCAATCCTACAAAAGCTTTCGGCAAAACAAAAAATTATATTGAAATAGCTCCCATTATCGGGAGCTATTTTTTTATGCAATAATTTCAACATAATCTATTCATATAACCACTATCAATATAATAAATAGCTAATTGATATATATGATAACCCTGCCATTATTACCTTATTTTGAAATAGTTACTTTTATAAATTTGCATAATCTGTTACGCCACGGGCAATAGCCTTTGCAATCGCATCTTGTTTATTCTCTAGCAAAATAACATCGTGATCGTTATCAATAAAACCCATTTCGATAAGAATAGCCGGCATATCAGTATTTCTCAGCACAGACAAATTCGGGCGTTCCTTCAACCCACGATCCGGAATATACGGATCAATGCTCTGCTCCGTATCGACCAACTGCTTATGTACACAGGCAGCCAGACGTTCAGCTTCGCTGCCAAAGTTAAACACCAATGTTTCAATGCCCCTCGCATAACCATCAAACGCATTGCAGTGCAAACTGACAAATACATCTGCACCCCAGTCGTTAGCATTTTTACAAACATTCGGATATGCCGGAGATTCGCCGTTTAGGTTGTCGCTCTGCAGACGCATTACCTCGCATCCGGCATTTTTCAGATAATACTCAACAAGTTTTCCTACAGCCAATGCTACGTCACATTCTTTTAAACCACTGTTAGTATTCACGGCGCCACTATCGACGCCCGACATATGACCTGGGTTAATAAATACTTTCATTGCTTCACACGCTCCTTTCAGATTTCAACCTCAATTCTTACAATTTCTTTTTAACAAAAACAATCAATCCACTAATAGCTTCCACGCCAGCATCATTTAAGTTTTCGATAATACTAAGCAGCTCAGTTACAACAAGATATCCAATAACCGTCATAACTGCCCAAGTAGGTTTATCTAAAACTCTCATAACTACATCAACGACAGCTGCAGACAACGCACAAATTAAATAAACACCGATTTTCCCAAGAAAACGGTGTTTCATAACTTCACTTTTTATCTTTTTGGCAGCTCTGGCCTTTTTTATTCCTTTAATAGATTCTAGAATAGTCGGATTTTCAATACCACTATCTTTTAGATGCAGATAGGATATCGATACCCATTTTGTAAAACAATCAATAAATACTAAAAAAGCAAAGCTATAAAACAATATAGCGTGCTTATGCAAAATCATAGCCAACATTGCCGCTATTAAGGCTTTATATGACCAACCTTGTGCTAAAGTTTGAGCAGCTCCAACAGCCGCAAATTTAAAAGATTCCCAGTTCATTTTTGCCTCCTGTTATAATGCTCCTTAAAGGAGAGTGATATTTTGAATACTAAAAAAAGAAAACGCATGAAACTACCAAATGGCTTTGGTAGTATTATTTTTTTGCACGGTAGCCGTCGTAGGCCTTGGGCCGTACTTAAAACAATTAACGGTAGATCCAAGTACATCGGTTATTTTCCAACACATGCAGAAGCCTTAATTTTTTTGGCTGATTGCAATAAAGACCCGTCTATTTACCTCCCGTCTTTGATTACTTTCGGTGAAGCCTATCAGCTGGAAATGGCAGAACGTAAAGCTAAGATCGCCAGCGTCACGGTCAAAAATTATGAAGTAATTTTTGGATATTGCAAGCTTTTGCACAATAAGCCGCTTACCAGCCTTAAAGTTGCCGATTTACAGGCCGTAATAAAAAAACTGTCAGACAAAGGTATTGGCCATGCTACACAGAAAAAAGTAAGGCAACTATATCATAATATTTATAACTATGCCGTTAAGTATCAAATCATACCGCCTACTGCAGATATATCACGGTTCGTAGATGTAGATTTGCCGAAAAGAAACAAAATAAAACAGCCATTTAACACGCGCCAGCTCAATCGGGTAAAAGCTCTTGCTGACAGTAATGATCCTCTAGCGCCTTATGCAATGATCGTAATAATGATGTGTTATAGCGGACCAAGGCCAAGCGAATTTTTAGCAGTTGAAAAAAACGATGTCAAATTGCATTCCCGATTTTACCGGATACGAGAAAGTAAAACCGTGGCTGGTAGAAACAGGCTAGTACCTATAAGCAAAAAGGTCGTACAATATTATGACTATTGGTTGCATCGTCCAGGGAAAACTCTTATTACAGACCTGGACGGCAAGCAACTGACATACCACTGCTTTCTGCGCATTTTTGATAAGGTTATGAAAATTACTCGCTGCAAACATAAACCACATGAGTGCCGCCATACTTGCGCTACATGGTTAGATGATAAAGGAGCTAATAAGTTATCTATCAAAAAAATATTAGGCCATGCTACACAGGATATTACTGACGGCACATATACCCATAAAAATCTACGCCAGCTAAAAAAGGCTATTGACCTTTTGTAAGTAATTTGCAAGGATTTTTTTACAGCAATACCTTGAAAATCCATTAATAAAGCCGTTAAAACGTAAGTAATTTGTGTGTGATGATTTTCATCACACACAATCGTTATAAAAGCAGTATTTATGCGCTTTCTGTTGGCAAATATGGTTTTAACTGTTCTGCTGTTGTGCAATTAGCAATTTCGGCACTCACTTTTTCAAATCCGCTGTAAGCCGCATATTGCTGCGCTTTTACAAGATTTCCTGCTTCCATCATCTGATCACGCGTTA